>Ga0209292_1003528_pt1 | contig 17112 bp, 12 predicted proteins | sample GOMGulsemesocosm_2_FD_184634 | JGI IMG/M metagenome (GOLD analysis project Ga0209292, IMG submission 184634) | Methane-oxidizing microbial communities from mesocosms in the Gulf of Mexico - GOM9C Gulf of Mexico (SPAdes) (version 2) | ecosystem: Environmental > Aquatic > Marine > Cold seeps... | reverse complement strand
TAGGGTTTTGTATAAAAAGGTAATAACGCATGTATTCGTACGTAGCCAGACAACCGATCTTAGATACTGATAAAAATACCATTGGGTATGAGCTGCTATTTCGGGATGGTCCAAAAAATTCGTTTCCGGATATAGATGCAGAGCAGGCAACCAGTCGGTTGCTATCAGATCAGTTTATGAATTCATGTTACAATACGACAGGGAATAAACTTGCTTTTATCAATTTTCCATACAGCAGTTTAATCAGTTTAATACCGACTTTACTTTCCAAAGATAAACTCATTATTGAGATTCTGGAAGATTGCGAACCAACGGATGAACTGTTCCAAGCGGTCATTATTTTTCATCAAAAGGGCTACAAGATGGCTCTTGATGATTTTATTCCAGACTCTCGCTGGAATAGATTCCTACCTTACATCGATTTTATTAAGTTTGATATTCAACTTTTTCCACTCTCTGAGGCAAAGTCTTTTATTCATAATAATCTCCACCATAAGATTAAATTTTTAGCTGAAAAAGTAGAGACTTACGAAGAATTTCAACAGGCAAAACAAATTGGATTTGATTACTTCCAAGGTTATTTCTTTAGTAAACCAGAGATGTTACAACAACGGGTTATTGAGCCATCAGAACTGGTCACATTGCAATTGTGCTCTGAAATATCTACTCCAGAACTGGATTATGATGCGATAGAAAAATTGATAGCCAGCGATGTTACCTTGTCTTATAAACTTCTTAAATATGTAAATGCATCATCTGTCATTAGCAAAGCCATCACCTCATTTAAACATGCTCTGATTTATCTAGGACAGGATAAGCTGCGCCGGTTTATTTCTTTAATGACAGCCGCTCATGCCAATCAGCATAAACCTCAGTCTCTATATGTTCTATCTATCCAACGGGCGCGAATTTGTGAACAACTCGTTATTAAAGGAGCATTTAAAGTAGAGCCAAATCAAGCCTTTTTAATGGGGATGTTTTCTTTGCTAGATGCTTTATTGGATAAACCTTTGTCTCAGCTTTTAACTAATTTACCCCTCAGTGAGGAACTTAAATTAGCATTGAACGAAGGTAAAGGAGAGCTTGGGCACTTGCTTAATGCAGTAAAAGCCTATGAGAACGCCGACTGGGAACAAGTCAATAATCATTGTAATGTACTTGGTATTTCGGAAGAGCTCTTTGCCAGTCAGTATGCTGAGTCGCTCCAATGGGGCGATGATTTCACCATCTAATTGTGACATTGTGAACTCCAAGGGGGATAGATAGAATTACCAGACTTAACGCGAATGATGTTGCATGATAATACCTCGTATCCATTTGATATATTAGAACTCTTCTATTTTATTATTATTCTATTCTTTATCCATCGGCTTTATAACACGCCTAGCGCCATAATATCCAATAAATAACGGCCTATACGGGTTTTGTTTCTTCAGACTTGTCTAGTATGTAGCTAGCTTTGGTTGTGTGCAAAATATTTGGCGATGTATATGGCCGGAATGAGACCGTTTAATTATTCAAAAATTATTTATATCCAGCGAACCAGTAGATGGTAATTTCTCATAACTGTAAAGTTGATTTCACTTTGATTTGTCAAAAAACATAGTAATAACATTGTTTATAAGTTAGCATGCAAAACAATCTACGAGAATGATAATCATTCTCGTTACGTGGTTGTTAATGATTTGGTTTGTGTATGTTTCGTTGTTTCTTTTTGAATAAAAAATGGTTTCTCTGGTCGGTATACGGGACGACAGCTGTTGTATTGATCAATTGGCTTCGAGTCGGCGTGGATGTGGAATTAAACTATTGGAATGGTGAATTTTACGATCTTTTACAATCTGCACTTGTTTCACCTAATGCCGTCTCTATTCATGATTTCAAAGACATAATAATCGACTTTTTTAAGCTCACTACTGTCTATGTGGTGATTTCTGTTGTTGTTGATTACTTTATTAGGCATTGGATATTTCGTTGGCGCTGCGCGATGAATGAATATTATGTCTCGCATTGGAGTTTGATCCGTCATGTTGAAGGGGCAAGCCAACGGATCCAAGAGGACACAATGAGATTCGCTAAACTTGTCGAGGATTTGGGGATTAGTATCCTTAGAAACTTCATGACCTTGGCTACATTCACTCCGCTACTTTGGGAGTTTTCCAAAAAGGTAAAAGTGATCCCATTTTTCGGTGAAGTTAATCACTCAATGGTGATCGTGGCGGTAGTATCATCTTTCGGTGGTATGGCGTTTCTTATGTATGTAGGGCGAAAACTCCCCGGGCTTGAATACCACAATCAGCGTGTGGAGGCTGCATACCGCAAAGAACTTGTTCTCGGTGAAGATGATCCCAATAAGGGACAGCCCGAGACAATACAAGCGCTATTCAGTCACGTTCGTCAGAATTATTTCAATATGTATCGTGCTTATTTGATGTTCGATAGTTTTTCTAGTGCTTACGGGAAGTATTCAGAACTTACCGTTTATATCGTCATGATCCCTACAATTTTACAAGCTGCTATCACTTTAGGCGTCTTGAAACAAATCACTTCATCTTATTCCAAGGTTGAAGATTCTCTCCGTTTTTTAATCCGTCGCTGGTCGAGCTGCGTCGAATTAATGTCGATCTATAAGCGTCTACGAGCATTCGAAACGCAAATAGAAAATGTTGCCATCGGGCAAAAAGTCACACAAATAGAGTTGGAATAATATGAATAACTTTAAATTATCGACCCTTGCATGTTTAGTCACTTCGGCTGTATTTTCAGTTTCGGCTGTTGCCAATAGTGTCACAGATATTGATACCACGGTTGTAAAAGCGAAGCGCCCAAACTATAAAACCAATACGACAAATACAGCGTTTAAAATGGACGTTTCTCAGCTGGAAACACCTCGCTCTGTTAATACAATAGACAGAAAATTATTAGATGACTTACAAGCGACATCATTAGCAAAGGCGTTAGAGAATGACGCTTCGACAGTGAAGACACATGAAAGCGACGGACACGAAAATTTTTATATCCGTGGTTTCGAACTTACGACTAATGAGGGGTATTTGCGAAACGGTGAACAAAAATATTCTCTAATACAAGAGCCCGTCGAGATGTACGAACGGATCGAGATTTTAAAGGGAGGTTCCGGCTTATTGTATGGACAGTCTGAGGCTGGTGGTCTTATTAATATGATTACAAAAACGCCGGAAGATAGACAACGCACCATGATATCTCAAGATATTGGCAGTGATAATTTCTATCGTTCTGTTGTTGATACTACAGGTGCAGCGACGGATAAATTACGTTACCGTTTCATTGCATCTAAACAGACCAAAGAAAACTGGCGACATTATCCAGATGGAAAACAACCAAAAACAGATCGTGATCTATTTGCGGTCATGCTTGATTACGATATCAGTGATGACACCATGCTTGCTCTTACATATGATCATAAAACACAACAAGGTCATAACGATAGCGGCGCTCATTTTGACGAAAATGGAAATATCGTCGGAGACCGTGAAACTATTCTCGATATGCCTTGGTCTGATAATGAGAAGAAAGAGGATAGCTACGGAATTAAGTTATCCCATGAGATTAATGATGATTGGTCGCTATCTGCTAGTTACCATTATTTAGATATGGCCAACAGTGCAAGAACGTCTAGCGTTAGTCTAAGCAAAGATAGCGCAACAACTGGAAACTATAAGTTTGGTACTGGTAAGCGAGATAATTCCTACGAAGTACACACAGCATCAGTCGATGTTAACGGTAATTTCTATACCGGCAGCATTGACCATAACATCCTTATTGGTGCGAATCTGGTAAATCATGTTTATCACCGCAATAGCAATTGGGGTGGAAAGAAAATAGAAGTAAGCATAAATCCAACCAAGCCAACCCCTGGTTATGATCCGTCAGTTATGGCACCGGCAAGTGGCAACGATTACCCAAGGCAGACATACGGCTTATATGTTCAAGACTTGATGACGTTTAATGACCAATGGCAATTACTCGCTGGACTTAGATTAGACCATTATAGTAAAGAGAGAAGCTCTAATGATAAGAAAGACGGTAAAGGTCATGACAAAATTTATAACAATGTCATTCCTAATGCGTCGTTGTTATTCCATCCTAATCAAGACTCGACGATTTACGCGACTTATTCACAATCCTTTATTCCAAAGACGCCTATTGATAGTAGTCGAGATGCAAATGACGGAATGGAGCGAGATCCTGAAACGGGTAACCTATACGAGTTAGGTTTCAAATACGATATTCTTGATAACCGTGCAATGGTTAACGCTTCGGTATTCCAAATAGTTAAAGATAATATTTCAGTTATTAGTGATTATAAGGATCCTAACAATCCAAATGTGAGCCGCATTACGACTCAAGGTGGTAAGCGTGTTCACACTGGTACTGATATTAGCCTTACTGGTCGAGTAACGGATAAGTTGACTATGAAAGCCGGAGCACAATTTATGAAAGCAGAATATCAAGGACAGCCTAAACATGATGGAAAGGTCCCAGCTAATATTCCGGAATTTACCTCGAACGTATGGGCTAATTATGAAGTAACGGACAATATCGACTTTAATGCAGGGGCTTACTATGTCGGTTCTCGTTATGGTAACGATGATAACAACCAAGCTAAGAAAAAAGAATATGCGCTTGTAGATGCTGGTGTGATCTATCGTATGCCAATGAAAGACGATAAGGAACTCACATTCCGATTCAAGGTTAACAACATAATGAATACTAAGTATGAGGGGAGTGGTAGTTATAGTGGAATGACTATAGGTCAAGGCCGCAATTATATACTATCAGCTCAATATTATTTCTAAGTAAATATAGCCTGTCTAGTACAGGCTTTTTTGGAAAATGTTTATGGATAATGAAAAACAACGTCTTATTTGTGGTGTCGGTATTAACGACACAAATATCGAGCTAAAAGAGAATGGTCGATATATAAGCCAATATCGAACATGGCGCTCGATGCTTCGTCAGGCCTACGGCGTCGATATAAAAAACCGTCGCGTTGAGGGGCTTACAATTTGTAAAGAATGGTTCTATTTCTCTAAATATAAAGCATGGTATGACACGAATAAATTAGATCGTTTTTATGTCAGTAGAGATATAAAAATACCCGGTAATAAACATTATTCTCCTCAGCGTTGTATTTTTGTGCCTTATGCGTGGGGACGACTGCTATCTAGAGAGAATGTAGACCTTTACGCCTTATATGAGGAAATGGAACGTTGTCGAACTGAATATTCGGACAATAAAAAACTCATGAAACTAGTTAATGATGTGCTTAAACGTTATTAAATTACAGCTTGATAGTAGTTCCGTTTCTTCTTGAACGGAACTAACTACCTAGTGCTGAGTAAATCACCAATGGTACGTATCTAATTTGTATTAGTTTTTTTGAATGTTATTTGTAAATACATTCTATCTTCATGATAAGTAAGGTTAAGTTTGCAATAATGTAGTAATCCTTGGTGGCCTAAAAAATATAAATTAGTGAACATACCAAGCAACCTAAAATACTTAAATAAAATATAAAACCCATTGATTATTCTTAAAGGTATTACTCATATGGTGAGGTTAACCTTATTAACTCTGAATTACATTTAAACATGCTATATCAACAGGTGATGCTTGCCATATTCCGATAGTCTATATTTGTGATAAGTGTGTAAAAAATAACTTAATTATCAATGTTTTGGTACTCATAGTGATGGCTGCACCACTGAGTTCTACCTTGCTGCTTCTCATGTCGCATAATTTACAAATCATTTAAAGCACGATTTCAAATGGACTAGAGTTATAACGTGCCAGATTCATAAATATTAATGTTATCTACTTAAAACATTAAATAGCCGTAAATGTGTGGCATATCTACTAATCCTGCACGAGGAGCTCTAAAAATGGAAAAGAGCATTTTTCAATTTATCTGGAAGTATTCAAAAAGAAATCAGTTGGCTCTCACTGCTATTACGCTCCTGACTTTCCCTATTCTGTACGCTTCGCTAGAATTACCTAAGCGTATTATTAACGATGCAATTGGTGGAACAGGGGAAGATGTTTTTTTGCTGAGCATGAAACTAAGTCAGACCCAGTTTTTGATGCTTCTTTGCGTCGGTTTTCTATTATCAGTATTAGCCAATGGGTTGTTGAAGATGCACTTAAACACCATGAAAGGTGTGTTATCGGAACGATTATTACGGCGATTTCGCTTTCAACTTGTTGCTCGGATGTTGAAATTTCCACGCTCATATTTTCGCACCACAAGTCAAGGTGAGTTGGTCTCGATGGTGACATCTGAAGCGGAACCCATGGGGTCGTTTATGGGGAACATGCTATCGCAACCAGTCTTTCAGGCTGGGCAGATGCTGACAATCCTTGTGTTCCTATTTGCCCAGAGTTTCTGGTTTGGGGTTGCGTCCATAGCGCTTATTCCATTACAAGCATGGATTATTCCTAAATTACAGCGCCAGATTAATGTGTTGAATAAAGAGAGGATAAAAGAGGTTAGAAAATTTGCTGCTGATATTGGTGAAACTGCTGCACGTGTCAGTGATATTCGTATGAACGGCGGGACACGTCATAGATTGTCATTGTTTTCTAATCGTTTGGGTAACTTGTTTAGCATTCGTTTTAAGATTTATCAAAAGAAGTTCTTTATGAAATTTCTGAACAACTTTATCAATCAATTGACACCCTTCTTTTTCTATTCTGTTGGTGGTTATTTAGCGATTAAAGGAGAAGTAACTGTAGGCGCCTTGATTGCAGCGCTAGCAGCTTATAAAGATCTGTCGTCACCTTGGAAAGAGCTGTTAGCTTATTACAACCAGACCCAAGATATGGTATTGCGTTGGGAGCTAGTAATCGAACGCTTTGCACCAAAAAACCTTGAGAAAGACACGTTGTTTGATGGGGGACCTCATACGTTTAAGAACCTTCGTGGTTACATAGCTATGAAGGGAATTACTGTGAATTTTGTTGAGCATGACGTGAATTATTTACATCAAACCCTGGTTGTTAATCGCATCGGCGATGCCAGTTCCAAACCTTATATCTTTCAAGGAACACTCGGTGAAAGCCTATTCAAGCCATTTAATTATGAACCGGTCTTTGGTAAGGGGATATCGGTTGCTGTTGCTGGTTGGAAAGAAGTGTCTACGCGAGCTGCTAACAATGTTGCTCCCTTTGAATCTGACAGGGTTGCTCCTCAAATGGCGAAGGGTCAATCATGTGATGAGAGCAAAGACATCGACGATATCATGGTGCGCAAGGGGCTACGGACACGCCTTGAACTTGATATTCAGCAAGAGACTAATCTCGTTCTGACGTTGCAGGATGAAGCGTTTTATCATCGGCTTGGAGTGATCGTAGAAACAAAACGCTTAGCTGGCGAACGAGTGTTGTCACCGGAATACTTTCCTGTTACGTCGGTGCTTGGAAATGCAATTTTTGAACGTATTTCAAATTTTTCAGATGCCCGTGAGAAGTGCATTGAAGATATTATTGTTGATGTCCTGAAGGAACATTGTTTAAGGCTATTAGTCGCGCAACTTCTGTATAATGTAGTGACGACTCAGGGGGGAGAGCATCTTTTCGCTGTTTTCAGGGAACGCTTGGCTATCCATGATGCTGATGCTCGCACTTTGACTCGTAAATTGATGCCTGACACCACCTAAGTTTCATTGAAAACCTTGCTAGAATCAGTAACTAACAAGATTTTATCTAAAGTGAACAGGGATTTTATGGTGTAGTGTTTAAGATCTTGTTCGTTGACTAAGGTCACTGCTTATTACATTGCGTGTCAATTTAAGCCCTACAAGTATACTAGCGACTAGTCCACATATAAGTAAAGTGATAGCGAGGCTGCCAAAGTCACTGGCGGCATGTAAACCAAAACCAATCATAAGGTAGTAGAACAAACCAAGTAATGCCCCTGCGCTGCCTAAGTGATCGCGGTAATCCGTTAATGCGCCACTTAGTAGGTTGGGTAAAGCGAGTCCAAAAGACAAATAAACCAACATCATTGGGATGAAAAACCATACTGAGTCTTGTAGAAGATAGACACAGATACCACTGAGTAAAAGTAAGGCTGTCGCAAGACTAACTATATGATCATGGCTTAAGTGGCGGCGGATTAATCGCATGTTGATCATTGACCCTATAATAGAGCCTGCAGCAAGTAAAAAACCTGTATAACCAAAGTATTCAACACTGACACCAAGCTTTTCAAACATAAATGGCGCAATACTGTAGTATGAAAATAGCGAAATATTAAAAATCGCGACCATAAGCGAGATATACCAAATATGGTCATCTTTTAGCATTTTAAGACCAACAGCTAATAAGCTATCACGGCGGTTGTTCGCTGGCTTAGTTTCAGGCAGATGAATAAATGCCCATACTAAGAGCGCTGCGACAAATATTACCATAGCGGAAAAGACCCAAGTGTATCCACCGTGTGCGGTCAGCCAGCTACCTGTTAGCATACCTATTACAGGACTCAAGCCAATAGAAGTTCCCACGATTGAGAACACGTGTGAAAGTTCCATACCATGGTAGCCATCACGAATAATGGTTTGAATACAAATTGAACCTACCGCTGCACCAAAAGCGCAACAAGCGAAACCTGTTAATATCATATCAAAAGTTGGCGCCATCAAGGTAAATGTGGCAGATATAATGAATACGATTAAGCCAGTTAATGTTGAGGTACGTCGACCAATGACATCACACATACGACCCCAAACAACAACTCCGACAGCAAAAGCAATAAAAAAGATTGATAATGCTTGGGCGGCTGCGGCAGCCGATACACCAAAATGATTTTTAATAGATGTCAGTGCTGGACTGTACATGGTTTCGATAATTTGCGGAAACATCAGTAATATGACCGCTAAAGGAATTGAAATCTTTTTTACTTCAGTATTCATTATTTTTTCCTATTTTCTATTGCACTATTTAGTGCGTAATAAATCACATCAGTTACGATAATGAGAAGTATATAGTACATAGAAAGGTGTTAATGTTAACATTGGGACTATAAATATCGATTTAAGGACAGGGTGGGGTGGATAAATGGCTTTTATTTCGAAAGCATCTGACTTCAACGTAGATGAACATTCAGGTTTAGTCGTTGGGGTTGCATCTATTTTGGGTGTTCATGACTCGGGACGACATACACATACAAAAGATCAATTGTTGTTTTCTCAGCGCGGTTGCATGGTGATAACAATGGCAGGAATGAAGTGCGTTCTTCCCCCGATGCGTGCAGCTTGGATCCCTGCCGGTATTGAGCATAGTGCTCAAATGACGAACGTAAGCCACTATCGGTCGCTGTTTTTTAATGAATCGTTACAATCAAAGTTATCACGTAAAATGAGGATATTGGATGTTAATCCGTTATTTCTAGCCTTGATTGAGAGAATGGCAATGTGGCCATTTGATAAGTCAGAAGATGAAATGATTAATTCTCTGAACCTATTTATTGAAGAATTGAACGCCGCTAAAGATACACATTTGAATTTACCCTTACCCTATGACTATCGATTAAAAGATTGGTTACTTAAGGTTAATAACGACGACTTCCTTGCCCCTACGTTGACACAGCTAAGCACAGAGGTGGGGGCCAGTACTAAGACGATCACGCGTATTTTTACAAAAGAGACAGGGATGTCCTATCAAAGTTGGCGTCAACAATGGCGAGTGCTAGCGGCGATAGAATTATTATCCAAGCATCTACGTGTTACTGATATTGCTTATCGCCTCGGTTTTTCGAGCGATAGTGCTTTTATTAGTTTTTTTCGTCAAAAAACAGGATTTACTCCACTTCACTTTATAGAGAAATCTGGAATAAACCAACAGAGCGATCAAACAGCCTTATTTAATAATTGATGACTTTGTTAACTTCCCGGTTTTATGATTTATTTATATTTTAGATATTGAGATGGGCTTAAAAAATGAATGGATATGGGGCATAATATCGCAGACTTTCATATCTAAACGGAATTTTAATGATTGCTATTCCACTGCCTTTTATCATGTCACTGCTACTAGTGATCATCGCAATTACTCTACTCCTGAAGAAGCCAATTGAGGGTAAAGTACCTTCTTTATTTATCACTTTATGCGCGATAAGTACGGCGGTGGTTGGGCTTCGCTGGACCTTTGATATCGCTATTTTCAGGTTTTTACAGCCGATCTTTGCATCATTTTTACCTGTAATGGCTTGGTATTGTTTTTCTAAAACATACAATGCAGGGCGCTTTTCGTGGTTACATTTGTCTGGTCCTCTTGTGATTATTGTATGTTCGTGGTGGTTTACATTCTGGCTTAACGCGATCGATGTTATTTTGACTATGCTTTATCTTAGCTACGGTACTTTACTCATTCGTTTCTCATTCGTGATGCCGGACGACGTTCGGCTTTCTCATGTTGAGCGGGTACTTCTTGCGCAGCGCATTGCCGGTATCATGCTGCTTGTGTCTGCCTGCATTGATGGCGTACTGTCTTTTGATTTTATAGTGTATGGAGGAGAGCATGCACTATACATTTTATCCCTCAGCTATCTAATTATTATTCCGGTCGTTGTTGTTGCCGTTATTATTGTTGGTTTTAGCACATTAAGTATAAAGTCTGAGACGTTGTCAGGTGTAGATGAAAAGTCGTTGCCTGATGCTAGTATTGAGTCCCCCTCGAAAAGTGTTCGATTATCTGAACAGGATGCTAAGGATATAGTGAGTAAAATTGATACCTTGATGAAGGATAAAGAAGCGTTCCGCGATATGAATTTAACCTTGGGTCGTTTGTCGCGAAAAGTCGGCATTCCTACGCGGCAAGTTTCTATGGCTGTAAATCAGATATGCGGAATGAATATTTCGAAAGTACTGAATGAATACCGAATTACTTATGCGAAAAAGCGGCTTGTAGACAGTGAAGATAGTATCACTGATATCTATCTTAGCGCTGGCTTTCAGACCAAGTCTAACTTTAACCGTGAGTTTACGCGCATCACAGGTCAAACACCCAGCACATATAGAAATGACGCTTAGTACTTTGCGAAAAATAATAGTATAAGGTCAATGCAGGGCACTATCCGGTGAAGAGAGTGCCTTGTATATTAGATTATTTTACTATGCACGAGTGAGGAAGTTAAAAATATCCTTAAACATTTGCTGATGGAGCATGAGTCGACTTGTACCAGAAGCGTCCTTACATATAATACCATCCCCGGGTACTTCTTCCTCTAAAAGAGCGATAGCGCCTGGCTTACACACTTGTAAAAAACTGAAATGCATTGCTTGTTCATACACCTTATAATGACGATTAAATAATGGCAGATGTTCGGCCAGATAACCAGATTCCATTGCTTGAGGCAAGTCTCCAATATCGATCCCTGCACCTAATATCAGCACGGGTGTCTCCACTTTTTCCATACTTTTTAAAGAGAAGCTACGTGCACCACCGAGATCTAAAATCACCGCTTTTTTGATTCGTGGATCATAGAAATCAAAGGATTTTGGTTCTCCTGGTTGTGATGATGTGAGTCCCAGTTCGTCTGCTAGGCCACATGTTTTGGGATTGGGGTACAGTTGGCACTGCGTTTTAAATGCGTCGCGGTCAAGTTGTGCGCCGACTAATTGCATCACACTCCAGCCTCCTAAAGAGTGACCGATAGCAGATACGTTTTCTGCATCAATTGAGGTGCGCCAAATTTCATCTTTTAGTAGGTAATCCAATACGCGCACCAAATCGTGTGGGCGTTTCCACCACTGCGATGCCTGTAGTCTAGAATGATTAAATGTTGTGGTTCCAGGATGGTTGAGAGCTGCGACCACATAACCTTTTAGTGCCAACGAGTTTGCAAGCCAGCTTTGATTTTTCCAGTTTCCGCGATATCCATGTGAGAGTAATACAAGAGGATGCTTTGTGGGGAAAACCGAAGCATCTTTTATCACCTCAGATCCAATAAACGCTATATTTTCGGCAACTGATTCTGAGGGTGTATTTTGAGAGGTGGGATACCAGAGGCTGACTTTTAATGGGCGGCTAGTATCACTAGCTAACTGAAACTGTTGAAATCCAACAGACTCTGCGAAGGCTAGCTTACTAATACATAGAAATAAAACACTAAGGACGATAGGTAACTTCATTTAACGATTCCTGATTTAGGCTAAAAGTGACGCTAGTATGTCAATAAGCATGGTTGTAGACGCCCTAGAATATGATTTAGGACGACCTAAAACAGGTTTTAGTACCTATTTCCTTGCGTTTAATATACAGAACCATAGAATCAGTCTGATATTTAGGTTCGTTGATGAATACAATAGACTTAAATCGTGTTTACTTTAATTTATGGTATATCAGAATGAAAAGTTTAGTTTTAGCTATTATGGTTTTATTGTCTTTCGGGAAGGTAAGTGCAAGCGAAGTTTCCGATGCTACTGCATTTAAGGATCTAAAAAAAGAAGTGCGGATGCTGAGAAAAGACATTCGAAGATTAGAAACGTTAATTATAAGGTTATCAGATAAAATTGATGACGATGAAGATGACAGTGTACCTACTCCTACGAAGAAAGATGTATGGGGATGTTATATCAAGGATATTACTGCCGGAGCTGTATATGGTACAGGCCGTACAGAAGCTGAGGCTAAAGGTAAGGCATTGGAGAAATGTGAGTTAAAAGGTGGAGCGTGTTGGGAGAGCAATTTAAAATGCTCTTCTGATAACTCGTAAAATAGAGACAAGCGCTATATAACTGTTTTGGCGCTTGTCTAAATTTATTATCCTTAATAAGCACTGTAGCTCATGTTAGCTGTCACCTATTGGAACTTAAATTGATTCAGTTTAGACCCCGATATTTGCTCGGCAATGACCTTATGAGTTTGTGTTGTCGGGTGAGTAACCCCCCAGAAAACATAATCATCAGAGCCACCTGAAGCGCACTCACTCGTTAATGCATGACTTATAAAATAATCGACAGTAGATGACCTGTTGATGTTTAAGCAAGCATCTTTAGCATTACTAAATCCATACTTTTCAGGTGTATTAATTATGTTTTTAATTAATGTATTTGTATCAAATAGGGCTATATTTATACCTTTATTTTGATATTCATTAATTGATTTTTTAATAAATAGGTTAAAAGCTTTGATCTTTTGTTTTACTATTTTTGCATGTTCCTCAGTACTGTATTTAAACTGAGGAGCTTTTGTCGCGTCTGGTAAATTGAGAATAAGAATATTTTGTGCGCCATTGTCTGTTAGTCTCTCTAGTGCGTAACTAAAATCATTACTTACATCGATGACAGAGCGGTCATAGTTTACAAAATCATTAAGCCCGAACTCAAGTGTAAATAGGCTATTCTTCGGACGGTAGTTTTTTGCCATCGCAATATAGTTAATGTATGAGTCTACTTGATCATGGATACCTGACAGCACTTCGTGTTGTGTATTTCCTGCAGACCCACCAACAGCCCATGTGTATAAAGGTAGCGCCTTTTCTTTTGCAAGGTACTCAGTCCATACAAAACCGTTAGTAAAGTGGCCTAAGAACCATGAGTTTTTATTTGGAGCTTGCCATTGTGCACCATTAAAGAAATTCCCTGTATCTGAGATACTATCACCAAAGCTGATGATTTTATTGATCGCATCTGGTTGTTCGCTGTTGTCATTTATCCAAATTGAGTGATTATAAGAGTATTTATTATCAGCAGCGAAATATGTAATATCAGCGGTGTCGTGAGTAACATCTAAAGTTTCTGCACATTTAGCCATAATTTGTTCTTGAGGTGATGTGGTATAGAACATATTCATAAATGAAGTTGATGAATACCAGTAACCACGGATGGTGTAATAGCTGCCATTTTCATTTAGTGCCCATTTCCAATCTGTAGCTGGATCATCATGGTTATAATGAGGGCGATACCAGCATCTAACATAGGTATAAGTCTCAGAGGATTGAACATGCTGAATTTTTTCAGCAGTTATGCTTTTAACCAGTTCATTGCTCGATGCAAAAGCAGTAACGGGCAAAAGCAATAATGCGGCAAGTATTATTTTTTTCATATTGGTGTTTCTCATATTATATTGTGGTTAAACGTATGCAGGAACTTAAAAGTTTTTTGTCACGCTTAATTATTGGTAAATATGTTAACTAAGAATAAGTACCTTGCAAACATACCTACCTATGTTAAAACCGCAATTAGTATGTCAATTAAAATTAACTAAAAATCAAATAGTTGGACACTCTTAACAGGCGTGGAATATGTTAGGTGAGGTGGGTCACGTAGTGTGGTTCTTATAACTACAAAAGGATAGAGTTTTACTATGTACGGCTGCTTTAAAAACGATAGGTAGTGGCAAGGAGTTCTTTCTAAATTAATACATGAACATATGTGTCGCTATGTATTTTATGTGGGGGAGGGGCTATGATAGGTGTATCTGACATTATTGCTTATAGCACAGTAAGGCAGAATGGTTTCTCGAACTTATTAGAACGAATAATGCCTTGGTTTTTACTATCCGAGTTGCACTCCCTTCTCACTTATCCCAATAACCTGAACCCTCGCCTAATTTATTGTGGATGAACTTGATGAATACTCTTACTTTTCAGACAGGTGTTTTCTCTCGGGATAAACTGCATATATTGCATGCTTTGGGAGACTATATTCGTCCATGATTGAAATAAGTGTGTTTGATTTCAAGTGCTCATCGACGATAAAGGTTGGCATCTGGTAATAGGCTTAGATTTTACTCGCTCTTTTTTTCTCATGCATACGCTGAATATTGAACTCTTTTTTCAATTCAGCTTTACGCTCTGCTTGCTGTTCAGATAGTGGGAAATTTTCTAGTTCGGTAAAGGTATCAGCTATTTTCTTGGTTACTTCTGGCCATGGTCGTTCGACTTTGACGAGTAGCGCGATACACACTTGTACTTTATTCAGTGCTGCACCAGTATTGAGTGGCGCGATAGAAAGTGCAGTTTCAAAATGTTGTAATGCGACGTCAAGTTTGCCTTCAGTAAATGCTTCAATACCCAGTTTGTTGTGCTGCTGAAATTGAACCTCTTTACCGTCTTCTTCACCACTGATACTTGCAAGTAATTTTTCGCTGTGTACATTAGAGTGTTGAATATAAGGCTGCAGATTTTCAGCAAATTCAAATTCTTCTAACTCGACAAGCAGATTAACCAGTTGTGGCCCTAACCATTCTGGTGTGCCTTTTGGTTCCATTAAATATGCTTCATTACTTTTTAGCAGGGCGTGTTTCGCTTTAACTTGGTTGCCTTTCACATTATGAATAGACGCTAAGCTATAACCTTCCAATGCCAATAACTCATCTTCTTCAACATAGGGATGTTGTTGCGAAGAACGGTGAAATAAACCACTAATCTCTTGTAACAAGCGGCCTTGTTTAAATTTGTCTTCTTCATTTTTAGCGACAAGAATAATGGCTTGAACATAATTAATCAGGTGTTGAGGATCTTGATGTATGGTGTTTTTGGTCTGCATTAGAATAGCGAAAAAAGCTTCTTTGGCTATTGCATTCATATTTGTATCAAGTGCCAATTCTGCGAGTAGTCCTTGACGGTCTAATGATAAGTGAGATTGTTTGATCGCGCGTTGCACAATTTGCAATGCTTTTTCACTGTCGCCACCATCCCTGAAGCATTGTGCTAACCAATCATAACCATCTAGTAGCATCGGATTGTATTTAATGATATCTGATAACAGTGGTATTGCTTGTTGGTAGTTTTGCTCTAGATAATACACTCGACCTAATAGCAGCTGTGCTTGGGTATGTGGGTGATCCTCTATAAATTCTTCTAAGATAGTACGCGCTTCGGCGTACTTTTCTTTTTCAATTAATAGCTCTGCTTTAAATAAACGACAGAAATTACGGTAGCGTGAAGAATAGATTATCACGTTATCACATTCTTCTATTATCTGAGCAAAGTCGTCATCCTTAATCGCTTGATAAATTGGTAGCAGGGCATCTTTTTTATTGAATGCTTTTTGAATACGTAAATTCAGTTCGTTTTGTGAAAACGGTTTCATCAAATAATCATCGGGTGTCATTTTAATTGCACTTAATACAATTGCTTTCGAATTATCACCTGTGACTAAGAAAAACACGGTATGGATAGGTAACAAGTTATTCACTTTTAATGCTTCAAATAACTGACGTCCATTAAGGCCAGAGCCAAGATTGTAATCAACTAACAATAAATCATAGGTATTGTGGCGACACAACTTTAATGCGTCTTCGGCACTACCCACATGCGTGACATCTTTCGCCCCAAAGTTAAGCAACATGGTTTTGAGCATGATCTGAAAAGCACGTTGGTCATCAACAATGAGTACGCGTTTGTTTCGATAGTCAAAATTCTGATTCATGTTTATTTAAAGCTCAAGGGTTATGGGTAAATTTAGACGTGAATGATTAGCATTTACCACAATAACAGGTATGCATAATACTGTCTTGAGAGGAACACCATTTTGTTAGTCAGAACTGTTAACTGGGTGTTTTTTGTGCGAATAAATTGTAACAAAACTATATTTAAAATTGTTTTATTAGGTAAATAGAATGGAGAAAATTTATTGTTTATATAGTGGTTTATTGATATTTAGATAATGTCTTAAAATATAAGATAGTAACGTTGGGGGGGATAAGTAATATTAGAGAGTGGTGGAGGGAGAAGGATTCGAACCTTCGAAGGCTGAGCCGTCAGATTTACAGTCTGATCCCTTTGGCCACTCGGGAACCCCTCCACATTTTCTCTATTTTTTTCATCTATTGCTAGATGGATATTTTACCTTGATGACTATTTCTACATTGGCCACAATGTAAATTCAACAAGGTAGAATGATGGTGGAGGGAGAAGGATTCGAACCTTCGAAGGCTGAGCCGTCAGATTTACAGTCTGATCCCTTTGGCCACTCGGGAACCCCTCCACAAGTAATGCTTTTTTCATCTACTCGCAATGGTAGATGTTGTCTTCACGTTGCAGATTACTTATAAGACCTATTTAAGGCATAGAACATTGGCCACAATGCACTTCTTATTTCAAATAATCAGCAAAGCTAAATGATG
>Ga0209292_1003525_pt1 | contig 17121 bp, 20 predicted proteins | sample GOMGulsemesocosm_2_FD_184634 | JGI IMG/M metagenome (GOLD analysis project Ga0209292, IMG submission 184634) | Methane-oxidizing microbial communities from mesocosms in the Gulf of Mexico - GOM9C Gulf of Mexico (SPAdes) (version 2) | ecosystem: Environmental > Aquatic > Marine > Cold seeps... | reverse complement strand
AAAACATAAAAAAGGGAAACATTCTCATAAAGATTTTTCTAAATGGAAAATGTATGACACCTACTGGAAAGAGGAAGGTGAGTGTGCCTATGCTGAATATGTACAGAAAAAAAATACTACAGAGACCACAGAACCGTTAACTGAAGAAGAAGAATAAAAAAAGCTATAAAAAATCTCACATGAAACTAGTAATCCTTAGAACCGATATCAAAACGAAGAAAAAGGTAAAAAAAATGAGACCTGTTTTTAACAGCCACCCTGTAATTTCTAAGTGGTCTATTGACACAGAAGACATTGACAATGTGCTTCGAATAGAAGCAGAAGACAACCTTGATGAAGATGAAGTTAAAAAACTAGTGACAGAAAATGGGTTTTATTGTGAAGATTTACCAGATATTATCTAAATTCCCACAAAAAAACAAATGACTTCCAACATACAGAGAATCAATGAGCCTTATTATCATTCTACAGAAGACATTATTCATAAAAAACTAGAACTTCTTAATTTAAAAAATGGAGAAGTTTTAGTTGATTTAGGTTGTGGAGATGCGCGCAATTTGATTGAAGCTTGCTCATTTGCCAAAATTAACTGTATTGGATATGAAATTTTACCAGAAGCCATAGCAGACGCCCATGTAAACATTGCCAAATCTGGATTGAAAGACCGCATAGAAATCAGGAATGAAGATTTTTTTGAAACAGATATTTCAACGATAAACGTCTTAATCATTTACTTAACGAGATATGCTTTGGGAGCGCTTTCTTTAAAACTAGAAAATGAGTTGCCAAAAGGAGCTAGAATTGTAACACATCAGTTTGACATCCCCGCATGGAAAGCAGATAGAGAGATTGATTATTTGCAGAAAAATGGTCAAAGAGAAAAAATATACTTGTATACCAAAAAGTAAAAATGGGCTCATTTTTTTGAGCTTCATAGTGTAAAAACCGTTATTTTTACATCAGTTTTAAACTGATACTATGGCACACGATCTGAGCAATCACCGTAAATCTTACGAAAAGCAAGAATTATTAAAAAGCAACTGCCCAGAAAACCCAATTGAATTATTTCAACAATGGTTTTTACACGCAGATGCTTCTGAAATGGTTGATGAAGCCAATGCGATGACCGTTTCTTCCATTGGACTGGATGGCTTCCCTAAAAACAGAGTTGTTTTATTAAAAAAATATACCTGGGAAGGATTCATTTTTTACACCAATTACAATTCAGAAAAAGGAAAAGCAATCGCCGCAAACAGCAATGTCTGTTTGTCTCTTTTTTGGCCAGGATTGGAACAACAAATCATTATAAAAGGAACCGCAGAAAAATTAGCAGAAAACTTATCCGATGGATACTTCGAATCACGTCCTGATGGAAGTAAATTAGGTGCTTGGGCATCTAACCAAAGTGAAGTTGTTGCTTCTAGAGAAACTTTGGACAACGATTTAAAATCTTTCGAAGCAGCCTATCAAGACAAAGAAATTCCGAGACCCAATCACTGGGGTGGTTTTTTAATTAAGCCCATTTCTTTAGAGTTTTGGCAAGGAAGACCAAATAGAATGCACGATAGAATTAGATATACTTTACAAAAAGATTTTTCTTGGAAAATAGAACGATTAGCTCCATAATTTTTTATATTTACTGTATCAAACATTCGCATGAAAACACTCTATATTGTTAGACACGCAAAATCATCTTGGGATTATGATGGCATTGCAGATATTGATAGGCCTCTAAAAAAAAGAGGGATTAGTGATGCACATTTGCTCTCTAAACACCTAGCAGCGGTAATTGAGAAACCCGATGTTTTTGTAACCAGCAGCGCAAACAGAGCACTACACACTTCTAGTATTTTTTGCGAAAACTTTGGCTATCCCATGGCCAACCTACAAATAAAACGACAGCTATATAGCTTTAGCGACGGTTATTTGGTGAAGACTATAAAAGCACTGGATGATAGCTTTGATTCTGCTATTATTTTTAGCCACGACCACGGAATAAACACCTTTGTAAATAAGTTTGGAAATAAACCTATTGCCCATGTACCTACTTGTGGAGTAATCGGAATTCAGTTTGACAACAAACACTGGAAAAGCATTAAAAAAGGAGAAACAATCTTAGTTGAAACCCCAAAAAATCATAAATAAAAAGCATTGTTAGAAATAAAAAAATATGCAGCTATTGATATTGGATCAAATGCCATTCGGTTATTAATATCTAATATTATTATTGACAAAGACAAAGAACCACAATTTAAAAAATCTTCATTAGTTCGCGTTCCCATCCGTTTAGGGGCCGATGTATTTGTCTCTGACACTATTAGTTCTGATAATATTGATCGTATGATTGATGCTATGGAAGCTTTTAAATTATTAATGAAAGTGCATGGCGTTGAGAGGTATAAAGCCTGTGCAACTTCTGCAATGAGAGAAGCTTCTAATTGCGAGAATGTTGTAAAAAGAATTAAAGATAAAACCGGAATTGACATTGACGTTATTGATGGTAAAAAGGAAGCTGCAATTATTTTCTCTACGGATTTAAGTGAATTGATTGAAAGTGATCAATCCTATCTATATGTTGATGTTGGTGGTGGTAGTACAGAATTCACAATTTTCTCTAAAGGAAGAATTATTAATTCGAAATCTTTTAAAATGGGAACAGTTCGATTGATAAACAACAAGAAATCTGAAAATAAAATTATTTTTAAAGAAGTTCAAAACTGGATTGAGACGAATACCAAAGGGGTTAAAAAAATCTCTTTAATTGGTTCTGGCGGAAATATTAATAAGATTTTCAAAATGTCTGGCAGAACTTTTGGAAAGCCCATTTCTTATATTTATTTAAATGCCCAATATCAGTTCTTAAAAAAGATGAGCTACAAAGACCGTATTTCTGAATTGAGTTTAAATCCAGACAGAGCCGATGTAATTATTCCTGCTACAAAAATTTATTTATCTGCTATGAAATGGTCTGGAGCTAGAAAGATATTTGTCCCTAAAATAGGCTTGTCTGACGGAATCATTAAGAGTTTGTATTACGACAAATTATAAGAGCGAATTCACATAATTTACGATCAAACTATCAAATTCTTTTTGTCCATTTATAAAGCTAGTTTCTATCGCCAAATAATATACATTAGTTAGTGTACCTGACAACCTTACAAAGTCTTTTTCTGTTGTAAGTATAATCTTAGTAGTACTTTTCAATGCATCATACTGATTTTGAATACCGTTTATTTCTTTTTCAGTAAATTGATGATGGTCCGGGAAATTCATGTGGTTATATACACAGTTCAACCCTGTTAAATATGTTAACAGCGGAGTTGGGTTTGCAATTCCAGTTACCAACAGAACTTCATAACCCTTAATTTCTGAGGTTCTAATTTCGTCCTTTTTGGAATTTAGTAAAGCATTGGCATATTTTATAGTAGAAAAGAAAATAGGCCCATCAAAATACCTTCTAACCAATTTCGTTGTTTCGTTTTGATCTTCTTTTGTAATGGAATTTGGACACTTGGTAATTACAACTGCATGTGCTCGCTTAACTCCCACTCTTCGCTCTCTTAGGTTTCCGGCTGGCAAAACGAAATCATTTGAAAACAAGTCATTATATTTTGTCAATACGACATAAAAACCTGCTGTTACTTTTCTATGCTGAAAAGCATCATCTAACAGCAGCACACTGGCATTGCTTAATTGTTGAATTCCATGCGCTCTCTCTTCATCAACAGCAACAGTAATGTCTTTAAATTTTCTAAAGAATTGCAAAGGCTCATCCCCAATATCTGTTGCTTTTTTAGAAGCATCCGCCAAAATAAACCCTTTTGTTTTTCTACCATAACCCCTACTTAAAACAGCAAGTTTATGCTGCTTTAAGAGTCGTATTAAATACTCTATTTGAGGTGTCTTCCCTGTTCCTCCAACAGATAAATTTCCTACAACTATAATCGGCTTTTTAAATGTTGCTGACTTCAACAAACCTACATCAAACATAAAATTACGTATGGAGGTAGTTATTGCATAGAGAATCGCAAAAGGAAATAATAAAAATCGAATAAATTTCATTGAAAAAAAATGAGAGAAATTATATAGGTCTATATTACTCGAAAATACGATTTCGAATTACATCTGACAAACTTATAAAATAAAATATTAACTGATGATTGCAATTAAAAATCTTAACTTTGATTTTCTCAGAAAAGAAATTTTTAATGAAAATAAAAGAGATCACCAATTACATTGAAGAGCTTGCTCCATTACAGTATGCAGAAGATTTTGACAATGTTGGCTTATTAGTTGGTAATTACCAAACAGCGGTTACCGGAGTATTAGTAACCTTAGACACACTAGAAGAAACAGTTGATGAAGCCATCGCTTCTAATTGCAATTTAATTGTTAGTTTTCATCCGATTATTTTTAGCGGACTCAAGAAATTAAACGGAACAACTTATGTAGAACGTGTGGTTTTAAAAGCGATCAAAAATGATATTGCCATTTATGCTACGCATACAGCTTTAGACAATGTAAAAGAGGGAGTTAGTGGAAAAATATGTGAAGTTCTAGGTTTGCAAAATATTGAAACTTTGATTCCAAAAACCAACATAGCATCAAAAGAAACTATAGGCATGGGAATGATTGGTGAATTGACACATGAAATGACCGAAAGTGATTTTCTGCAGTTCGTTAAATCCACTATGAAAACGGCCTGTGTTCGTCATTCAGAATTCACTGGCAACTCCATAAAAAAAGTTGCCGTTTTAGGAGGTTCGGGAAGCTTTGCAATTGAACAGGCAATACACTCAAAAGCAGATGCGTATATTAGCGCTGATTTCAAATATCACGACTTTTTTAAAGCTGAGAAACAACTATTATTAACAGATATTGGACATTATGAAAGTGAACAATTCACAAAAAACCTTTTAGTAGAGTATCTTACAAAAAAATTCACTAATTTTGCAATCATTTTATCAGAAAAAAGTACAAATCCAATTTATTACATTTAAACATGGCAAAAAAGAAAGAGGTTACTGTAGAAGAAAAATTAAGAGCACTATATGACTTACAATTAATCGATTCTAGAATAGATGAAATTAAAAATGTAAGTGGTGAATTGCCTTTAGAAGTTGAAGACTTAGAAGACGAGGTTGCAGGTTTAAATACTAGACTTTCAAATTTTGCTGAAGACGTAACAAATTTAGAAACTGATATTAACAACAAAAAATTGTTAATTGAAGAATCTAAAACTTTAATGAAAAAGTACGACGAACAACAAAAGAAAGTAAGAAACAATAGAGAGTTTGATTCTATTTCTAAAGAAATTGAATATCAAGAATTAGAGATTCAATTGGCTGAAAAAAGAATCAAAGAATTTTCTGCTAAAATTGAACAAAAGAAGGTTGTAATTTCTTCTACCAAAGAAAAACTTAAAAAGCAAGAAGAGCACTTGGCTCACAAAAAAGCTGAGTTAGACGGTATTATCAAAGAAACTGAAAAAGACCAAAAAATATTAGCAGAAAAATCAATCGAATTTTCAGCTGCAATTGACGAGCATTTATTAGGAGCTTATAGAAGAATTAGAAACAAGGTTAAAAATGGATTGGCTGTAGTTTCTATTGAGAGAGGCGCTTCTGGAGGGTCTTTCTTTACAATTCCACCACAGGTGCAAGTTGAAATTGCTACCCGTAAAAAAATTACTATCGATGAGTATAGTGGTAGAATTTTAGTGGATGCTGAATTGGCAAGAGAAGAAAAAGAAAAGATTGACGGATTAATGTCTTAATTGATCGCAGTTTTTAGATATAAAAAAACTCGAAACAAATGTTTCGAGTTTTTTTTTGCTCTTTATTTTATCATCCTAATAATCTAAGCTTCTAACATAAGCCAATTTTTGCTTCCAAATTGCTATGTTATCTTTATGTTTATCAATACTAGCTCTTACATTTAACACCAAAGGATTGTCATCTTTAGCATTAGAGAAAAAACTTAAATTATTTTCTAATTGCTGAACTTCTTTATTGATTTCATCAATTTTCTTTCTCACAAATAATTGTTCAGAGTTCAATTTATGTCCATCTTTTTGAGCCAAATAACCATCCACTAAGTTCTTAAACTTAAGCATTGCTATTTCCTCTTTACTCAATGACAAGCCTTCTAACAATCTGTCAATATGCTTGTAAAACTTAGATTCAATATGCCTAACACTTCTTGGCGTTTCTCCAAAGGCTCTCCATTTCTGAATTGCTTCATTGATCTCCTCTAAAGTTGCTTTTTCTACTGCTTTAACTTCGTCTAAGAAGGCTTTCTTATCCTCAATAAAAGCCAATTGTTCTTTATTAACACTGTCTTGCTTATTGTGTAATCTATCAAAGTAATGATTACACGCCCCTTTAAATCGTTTCCAAATGTCATCTGAAAACTTTCTAGGAACATGCCCGATTTTTTTCCAGTCCGCCTGGATTTTCTTCATTGTATTGGTTGCATCCTCCCAATCGTCGCTTTCTTGCAAAGACTCTGCCAACACAATTAAAGCATTCTTTTGATCCAAGTTCGTTTGCTGAACATTTTTTTCACTTTTGTAAAAAGCATTCTTAGCATGGTTAAAGTTTTTGGTTGCACCTTTAAATTTTTGCCAAACTTGCTCACTTTTAGAATAGGGCAATTTACCTGCATCAAAGTATTCTTTTCTCAAAACTTCAATTTCTTTGATACTTTTTTGCCAATCACTATGTTTTTTATTATTTGAAGTATCATACTCTTCAATTCTAGAGATGACAACTAATTTTGCATCAATTATAGATTGATATTGCGATTTTAAAGATCTAAAATACTCATGGCGTTTGTCATGAATCTTTTTGCTCGCAGCACTAAACTTTTGCCAAACATCTTCTCTATGTTCTTGAGAAACCGGACCTAAATCTTCTTTCCAAGTTTTATGAAATTGTTGCAGTTCCTTAAAAGCATCATTTACATTTTCTAATTCAGACAATGCTTCAACTCTTGCAATCAATTTCAACTTCTCTTCTAAATTGTGTTTAAAGTCTAAATCTCTAAAATCATTACTTAAGTGTAATAAATCGTAAAAACGTTCTACATGATGATGGTAATTTCTCCAAGTATCATTGTATTTATTTCTAGGAACTGGGCCAATCTCCCTCCAGCGAGTTTGCAATGCTTTAAAACTCTTATACATCGTTTTAGTATCTGCATCTGCAATCAACGCCTTAAGATCAGTAATAACACTGTGTCTTTTTTCTAAGTTTCCTTTTAACTGTGTATCTAATTCTGAATAATAGGCATCTCTTTTCTTTTTGTACTCTGATAAAAGACCATTGTATTTGGCTTTAACTGGACTTGAATATTGAAAATCAATAGAATTCCCTCCCTCTGCTAAAAAAGCAGCTTTTTTCTCAGCTAACAATGCTCCAAATTTAGTATTGAAGGCATTTTTAATTGCATCTATATTTGTTTTTAGTTGCTGAACTGGATGTTCTTTTAACAACCTCTCTAATTCACCAGCCAAATCCTCTAGCTCAATATTCTCATAATCTAACATCGGAATTGAATTTTTCTCTGCATCTTTCTCTGCTTCCTCTGCAACTTTCTCTTCAATTTCTTCAACAACCTTATCAGCAGCCTCCTGCTTTACTTCTACATCTTCATTTATACTCTCTTCAACTTCTTCAACAATTTTATCAGCAGTATTCTGACTCCCTTCTACATCTTCAACAACGCTCTCTTCAATTCCTTCAACAACTTTATCAGTAGCTTCCTCCTGCTTCACCTCTTCATCTTCAACAACGTCTTTCGCAGGTTCTTTTTCTACGCTTAGCTCTACTACTTCTTCTGCTTTTGGAGTTTCAACTGGTGTTGCTTCATTTACTCCTGTAGTTTCGTTGCTTTGTTCTTCTGTGTTCTCTTGATTATTATCTAACATCTTATAATGTTTAAGGTTCCTATATTAAGTCTCTAAAGATAGGGATGTATTATAAAATGACAAAAGAAGTACCCTTCTTAATACCAAAAAATTAGCGGCTCCAAATTTGCCAAGATTTTTCGGCTTGCAATTGCAACATTTCTAATCCGTTTTTAATTTCTGCTCCTTTATCCTTTCCGATTTGTAAAAAAGCAGTAACACTTGGATTGTAAATTAAATCGTATAGCAAATGATTTGAACAAATAAATTGATATGGAATATCTGGACACAAATCTACTTCAGGAAACGTACCTAAAGGGGTACAGTTAATTAAAATTGTGTGTTCTAAAATTACGGCTTCATTTATATCTGCATATGCAATTTGAGTACTTGAACTTGGCACTCTAGACACAAAATGAAAATCGATTTGTAATTTCTCTAAGGCAAAGGCAACGGCTTTGGAAGCCCCTCCTGTACCAAAAATTAATGCTTTTGTATGGTGTGGCTTTAACAATGGTTTTAAAGAATTCTCGAATCCATATACATCTGTATTATATCCTTTGGTTTTACCATTTTCTAAAAATTTAATGGTATTCACCGCTCCAATGACTGCTGCTTCAGCATCAATTTCGTCTATAAGATGAAGCACTTCTTGTTTATACGGAATCGTAACATTCATTCCGTTTATTTTATTTAAATTCACTCTAAGCAATTCAGGAAAACACTCGATAGATTCAATATCAAAATTCACGTATTTATGATTTTCTAAATTTAAGTCTTTAAACTTTTCAGAAAAATATCCACTAGAAAATGAATACGAAATATTTCTACCTAACAAACCAAATGTTTTCATGTCACTTTTTTGCTTTTCGTTTTCTATCATAATAATCAATTCCTAAAATTAAAGCGATACCTAATACAATATAAAAAACGGCCAACCAAGTTTCTGAATTTGAAAAATCAGGAAAAAACCGTTCATAATTTTGAATGATTTTATTCCCAGTATCATCGACTAAAAACTCCCCATTGTTTTCTATAAATATTTTTCGTTTCCAGGGCCAAACGATTCCTAAAGACCCTGCTATAAAACCAATAATTATTGCGGTAACTATTTGGTGCCAACGTTTTAACACATATCCCAGCACATGAGAAATAGACACCAGTCCAAACGCAGAACCTGCTGTAAAAACGGATACTATTTTTAAATACCGAATATTTTCTGGAACCTCTAGCACTTCAAAATCCCCAGAAAACAATCCTGTAACTACTGTAAACACTCCGTTTACGGAATCCACCAATAGCAATACATAATTCCCAAATAAGATCAAGACAAAAGACCCCGACAAACCTGGTAGTGTCATTCCTGAAACACCAATAATCCCACATAAAAAGACAAACCATAAATTGTCATTTTCTTGGGCCGGTGTCATAAAGCTAATTCCTACACCAACTGAAATCCCAACAATTAATGAAAACGTATTTTTAAAATTCCAATCCCCAAAATCTTTATAGATATAAAACACAGAACCGATGATCATTCCAAAAAACCAACTCCAAACATAGAGTTCGTAATATTCTAAAAAATAATCGAGCACCATAGAAATACTAAAATAACTAAACATGCTTCCCCCCATTACAAGCAGTAAGAATTGCCCATTTACATATTGATAAAAACTCTTATACCTTCCGTTGAGTAATAATTTAAAAGCTTTAAAATTTATCTTTTGAAATGAATAAATCATTTCTTCATAAAAACTCAACACAAAAGAAACGGTACCTCCAGAAACACCAGGGACTTTATTTGCAGCCCCCATTGCCAATCCTTTAAAAAAAAGACCTGTTTTCTGCAGAAAAGTACGTTCTTGTTTCATGTATATTTTTTACGCTTATTGTCTTTCTATTTGTTCAGCCAATTAATCGTTTTTTACGGCTAATTTTTCCAGCAACAAGATCAATCCAAAACCAACAACTACCAATACCATAGCCATAAGTAATTGATTGTCTTCAAATGAAAATGGAGAAACACTTTGCTGGTTAAACGGGACTTTTACACCATGTGAATTTGTACGCCATGTTAATGTTTCTTTCCAAGGCCAAATTTTATTCAACGACCCAATGATAAAGCCAGTTAATACGGCCAGTGTATAATTTTTATAATTCGTAAACAACCATTTTAATACCCTAGAAAACGTCAACAACCCAGCTATTGCACCTGCAAAAACGAGGGCCACTATTGTAAAATCTCTATTATTTACCGCAGCCAAAACTGGCTTATAAGCTCCTAGCAATACCAAAATAAAAGCACCAGAAATACCTGGTAAAATCATGGCACAAATTGCCAATGCTGCTGCGAAAAATATAAACAATGGTGATGAGCTTTCATCTACCATAGGATTTAATGTGGTTATATAAAATGCCAAACCAGCACCTAGTACCAATACTAAGAATGTTATAGCATTCCATTTGGAAATTTGTTTGCCTATATAAATAACACTTGCTAAAATCAATCCAAAGAAAAACGACCATAATAAAATTGGCTCGTTCTCCATCAACCATTTTAGCGCTTTCGCTAAGGAAACAATACTAATAAAGATCCCAATCAGTAACGACAATAAAAAAGCCCCATTTGCTTGTTTCCAAGCAGCTTTAATTCCGGTTGTTTTTAAGGTCTTAAGCAAGCTCAAATTGACATTGCTTATAGAGGTTAGCAACTCTTCATAGATACCAGAAATAAATGCAATTGTACCACCAGAAACTCCTGGCACAACATCTGCTGCCCCCATTGCCATTCCTTTTAAACCGATTATCACAAAATCTTTAATTGTTCTACTCATTTGTTTGGTTGATTTTTTTTGTAAAACGAAGATACAGGAAATTGTGAAAACTACGATCAATAGAAACAAAAAAACCGAGCTAATAAACTCGGTTTTCATTTTTCAATTGTATCACTACTACTCTGTAGCTTTTAGGTAATTACCTATTATTGTTTGTACTTTTTCATTTTCAAAAACGGTTGGATATAACTCGCTTACTATTTCTCTATATTCAGCATCAATCGCCAATCCATTTTTTAAATGAAGTAAACTATATTTTTCTTCATTTGCCAACATAAACAACCCACACAATCTAAATTCAATTTCTGCAAACTGGGTATAGGTGTTTTTAGCTTTTACCATTATTTTTAAAGCGTCGTCAAACTCCCCTAAAAACAATAGCACATCTGCCAAACCAACAAAAACCTCAATTGAATTATCTTCTAATTCTAAACATTTATGAAACGCTTTTACAGTTTCTTCATAAAAATTTAATTTTAAGTTTAACGCTGCATATTTACGCCAATACACACAATTATCTTCATCTATTTGCAAGGCTTTAGACAAATAATACAACGCTTTTTGATATTGCCCATCCTCTTGATATAAATTGGTTAAGAGCAACCAACCTTTGTCTAATAAAGGATCTTCGTTTACAGCTTTTTTATAATAGGTAACAGCAGTTTCTAAGTCACCCAATTTCTGATAACACTCACCGGTTCTTACATAAACAAATGCAGTAGCATCATCTAATTCCAAGGTAATTAAATAATTTTCTATCGCTTTTTCATACTGCTCTAACTCTTCTAATGTTTTTGCTTTTTCTAAATAACCTCCAACAAAACTTTCATCTATAATTACAGCGTAATCAAAAGCTCTTAATGCTTCTTTGTATTTCTTCAACACAAAATATTGTCTTCCTAATTGATGCCAAGCAACTTCACAATATGGATTTGTATCAATGTATTTATTTAAAAACTCAATCGCTTCTTCGTGATTGTTTTCCATGTCAAAACAATACACAACGTTATATAGTGAAGAATAATCTTCGTAATCTACATCAATACAATTCGCAAAATTTAAACGGGCATTTTCAAAATCGTCCAAATACAGGTATTCCATACCGATCATAGACCAAACATCTATCTTTTCATCTGTATTTGGCAACACCTGTTTAAAGGTATTTATAGCTTCTAAATGTCTATTATTTTTAGAAAATATGGTTGCTTTCTGAATTAGCAGTTCTTCATTGTTAGGCTCAACAGCCTCTAATTCGCTAATTAAAGTTGATGCTTTTTGCAGTTTATCTTCAAAAACCAATAACTCTACTTTTAGCAATTTCAAGATCACAGAACTTGGGTGCTGTTCTAATCCTAACTTCACTGCTTTCTTAGCTAATGAATGTTTTCCATTATCTAAATAATACTGTATTATCTCCTCAAACTCAACAGAGTCAAAGAAATACACATTATTGGTCTTTAACATGGATTCGAATTTTGATAGTGACATAGGCTTCTAATTTTATCAAAAAAGCAAAAATTAATACTCTTTTTTACTCTTTCATTTGATTAAATAAGCTGTAATAATTCATCAAAAGAAGTGAAAACTATTACAATGTTAAATGTACTACAAGTCTTATACCACTTTGAATAAAATTAGTTTACTTTTCAACAAAATAATTAACAAAATATACGCCTTTGCAAAAATGCGCTCCTTTAAAATTTTGCGATTCCTTTTATTTATCCTAATTTCGCGTAACATTAATTATCAGTTTTACTGATGTATTCCAAGCTAAATTTGGACATTTTTCTTATGAGCTCAAAAGTTTTATTAAACTCGAAAGAAATTGAAATTATCTTACATCGACTAGCTTGTCAGCTTATCGAAAACCACAATGATTTTTCTAATACTGTTTTAATTGGTTTACAGCCAAGAGGAACGTACCTAGCCAATAGATTAAAAGATATTTTAACCAACCATTATCATATCAAAGATTTAAAACTGGGCTTATTGGACATTACTTTTTATAGAGACGATTTTAGACGAAGAGATGCACCTTTAGATGCAAACAGTACTGAGATTGATTTTTTAATAGAAAATAAAAACGTGGTATTAATTGATGATGTTTTATTTTCTGGACGAAGTATTAGAGCAGGACTATCTGCGATCAATGATTTTGGAAGACCCAATTTGGTAGAACTTCTAGTTTTAATTGACAGACGATTTAGTAGACATCTACCAATTCAGCCAAACTACAAAGGCAGACAAGTAGATGCTATAAATCAAGAAAAAGTAAAAGTTTGCTGGACAGAAACACACAACAAAGACGTAGTTTATTTAGAACACAACACATAAAATGAAGCAATTAAGCGTAGACCATTTATTAGGCATAAAATATCTAAACAAAAATGATATTGATCTTATTTTTGAAACTGCAGATCATTTTAAAGAAGTAATAAATAGGCCCATAAAAAAAGTCCCTTCACTTAGAGATATTACAATTGCCAATTTATTTTTTGAAAATAGCACGAGAACAAAACTTTCTTTTGAGTTAGCAGAAAAGCGATTGTCAGCAGATGTTATCAACTTTTCTGCTAGTCAATCTTCAGTAAAAAAAGGAGAAACCTTAATAGATACCGTAAACAATATTTTATCAATGAAAGTTGATATTGTTGTGATGCGTCATCCAAATGTGGGAGCCGGAGTTTTCTTATCTAAACATGTAGATGCTAAAATTATAAATGCGGGAGACGGAACACACGAACACCCGACGCAAGCTTTATTAGATTCGTATTCAATACGAGAAAAACTTGGAACTGTAAAAGGTAAAAAGATTGTCATTATTGGAGATATATTACACTCTAGAGTTGCATTGTCAAATATTTTCGCACTGCAATTACAAGGTGCTAAAGTAAAGGTTTGCGGACCAACAACTTTACTTCCGAAATACATTTCTAGCTTAGGTGTAGAAGTAGAAACTGATTTAAAAAAAGCACTTGAATGGTGTGATGTAGCAAATGTTTTGCGGGTACAACACGAAAGAATGGATATAAAATATTTCCCTTCCACAAGAGAATACACCCAACTATTTGGAATCAACCAACAACTACTAGATAGCCTAGATAAAAAAATTGTGATTATGCATCCAGGGCCCATTAATCGTGGTGTAGAAATCACTAGTGATGTTGCAGACTCTAATAACTCAATCATCTTAAATCAGGTTGAAAATGGGGTCGCAGTTAGAATGGCTGTCATCTATTTATTAGCACAACAGATTAAGAGATAGTTTTACCAAACTCCTTTAAAATTGTACCTATGGAAATTTCAAATCCAAAAAATTATACACTCATCGCTTCAACAGAAAATTCATTTGAAGCGTTTTATACTGCTTTTATTCATCAACACTTACATGCTGTAAATAATCATAAGGTTGTGCAACTTTCTGAAAATCTTAACACTACAATTGCAAATTTGTTGTTATTTTTGAATGTATCAAACGAGCACAGAAAGAACGGCATGTCTTTTGTGATACTTTGTAACGGAATAGACATTGATGAAGTACCTGATGAAATTAATATTGTTCCAACACTACTTGAAGCTGAAGATATTCTAGAAATGGAAGCGATTGAACGAGATTTAGGTTTTTAAAAGAAAAAGAATGGCAAAAAAATTACTTTTATTTATTTTTTTATGTTTTACAACTGCTGGGTTCTCTCAAAAAACTTTGCAAAAGCTTACTACTGCGCCAAACCCACTTTACAGTTCTACTACCATAAGCTTTAATTCTACATCCATTCAACCTGTTTTTTTAGTCATTAAAAATGTACTGGGAAAAACTGTTTACAAAAAAGTACACACAACAAAAATTGGAAAAAACGCAATTTTATTTAATAGAAAGAACCTTCAAGCAGGCATGTATATTTACGCAATAAGAAGTAGAAAAGAGGTTGTTTCTAAACGTTTTGTTATTAAATGAGCTTAGTACTAACAATTTTAGGCTGTCATTCTGCTACTCCCAGAGTAAATGCACACCCAACTTCTCAATATCTAGAGATTAACAACCGTCATTTTTTAATTGACTGTGGGGAAGGAACACAACGTCAAATGCGCAAGCACAAGGTTGGTTTTTCTAAAATAAATCATATTTTCATTTCTCACTTACATGGTGATCATTTCTATGGCTTGATTGGTTTAATTTCTACTTTCGGAATTTTAAACAGAGAAAAAGAGTTGCATATTTATGGGCCAAAAGGGCTAAAAGAAGTTACTAAACTACAATTGAAAGTCTCAAAATCATATGCTAAATTCGATATTATTTATCACGAATTAACCTCTAAAGAAAGTGAACTCATTTTTGAAGACGATAAGGTTTCTGTTACAACAATTCCTTTAAATCATCGTGTCTATACAAATGGTTTTCTTTTTAGAGAAAAAGAAAAGCTGAAAAAGCTAAACATCGAAAACGTACAACAATACCCAGAAATTGAAACCTGTGATTATCATCATATTAAAGCGGGAAAAGATATTACGTTAGAAAGTGGAGAAGTTATTCGAAATGATGAGTTGACTTTAGCTCCGGCAAAATCAAAAAGTTATGCTTTTTGTAGTGACACATCGTACAAAGAAGATATTGTTCCGATTATAAAAGAGGTAGATTTATTATATCATGAAGCTACTTTTTTAAGTGACAGAGAAGATTTAGCAAAAAAAACAAAACATTCTACAGCAAAACAAGCTGCGCAGATTGCCTCCTTAGCCGATGTCAAACAGCTTATAATAGGACATTACTCCAGTAGATACTCCAATATTGATTTATTTAAAAAAGAAGCATCTGCAATTTTTTCTAATGTAATTTTAGCGGAAGAAGGAAAAAAAGTATCTTTATAGAATAAATATCTCCTGTAATATTTAATCTATTTTCCATTGGATCCAAATTCGATACATGCTTTGTATCAAGATATTTTTGATACATACCCTTCTATTGAAATTAAAGAGCATATTAATAAGCTAATTGAATTAGATTATTACTACCCCTTTAATACTACTTTTTTCTGCATTACAAATACTCCAAAACAACGCTTTGAGTATATCAGTAAAAATTTTACTGCATGCACAGGATTGCCGAATAAGAAAATGCAAGAAGGAGGAATGGATTATTTTTGGTCTAGATTTCATCCAGACGATATCGGTTTATGGATAAAGTGTCTTCAAGACTTGATGCAGTTTACAATGCATGAACTTTCTAATGAGCAACGATTAAAAATGAGCTATACTTGGAACTATAGAATAAAAAACGCCAAAGGAAACTATATTACAATCATTCAAAATACAACCCCTTTACAGTTTGACGAAGCACAAAAGCCAATTATTGGTTTGGCACATTACACCGTATTGGATGCAGATATAAACATGGATATTTGTGCTTCTGCAAAATATCTGAATGATAATAATGAATATGAAACATTGTTTTACAAAAACGAATCTAGCAATCACCTACTTACAATTATTAGCAATAGAGAACGAGATATTATTCGGCTACTTCTTACTCAAAAAACAAGCAAAGAAATTGCAAAAAGTTTAAATATCAGCAAACATACAGTAGACACACACAGAAGAAATATTTTAAAAAAATTAAATCTATCTTCTACCTTAGAGTTGACACAATATCTTAAGAACCAGCGTCAACTACTTTAATCAATACTCATTTTGAGTATTGTACCGTTAACTTTTTTCGAATAACTTCGTGTGAAATTCTATACAAACTTATAAAGTAAATTGAGTTGGCATTCTTAAAAGGTCCCCCGATCTCAAATAGAGCATTTGAAAAAGATGTTTTTAGTCAATTCAGTTTACTTTTAATTTAATATTGACCTACACGTAGCAAAACCAACGTACAGGCTGCTTCTACCTCTATAGCATTTTCTTTAAGTAAATTCATCAACTCTATATTCTCGGTTCCTGGATTAAAAATTACTCTGATAGGATTTAATTTTAAAATATACGTATAATACGCTCTTTGTCTTGCGGGATTTAGATATACTGTAATTGTATGTAAGTTCTCAAATTCCACTTTTTCCGTTTCAATAAACACATCTAAAACGTTTCCATTTTTTACTCCAATGGCAAAAGTTTCAATTTCCCGATCTCTTAATTTTAAAATAGCTTTATTCGAGTAGCGCTCTGTATTTACTGATGCTCCGAGCACTAAAGTAGATTTATTCATATGTTAATAATAAGTTAAAAACTGTTAATACTAGTAACAAATATAAACATTCATGCGTCTACCTAACATCAAATCAAAACAACTTAAAACATATTTTTAAATCACATTTATGAAAAAATTAATACTGCTTTTTATACTAACACTTAGTATCAGTTCTTATGCACAATTAGACAAAA
>Ga0209292_1003521_pt1 | contig 17135 bp, 10 predicted proteins | sample GOMGulsemesocosm_2_FD_184634 | JGI IMG/M metagenome (GOLD analysis project Ga0209292, IMG submission 184634) | Methane-oxidizing microbial communities from mesocosms in the Gulf of Mexico - GOM9C Gulf of Mexico (SPAdes) (version 2) | ecosystem: Environmental > Aquatic > Marine > Cold seeps... | reverse complement strand
CATCATAGTGGACGTTTTCAACATTGGGCTATAGATAATCAACAACTAGTCGTTGACGTATTAAAACAATTTCCATCACTTATTCCTCGATATAAAAGGCTAGCACAAGCCTTTTTAGCGAGCCGCTCTACAATTAAAAAATTACCAGATCAAGAGCAAATAATGGAACAAGCTATTGTTCAAGCCATAATGGAACCAGGCAGTGTTAAAGAATTTCCCACGGTTAATTACGCCCCTAAAGCAGTGTTTTTATGGTTATATCCTTCTGCTCATGTAGACCCTCTAGTATTACCCGAATATGAAGAAATGTCTGACGATGAAAATGAAGCACAGACAACTAAGAAATCAACAAAAAGCAAAACAAGTCGTAAAAAAGCAGACCGAGAAGAGTCCGCTGAAAGTAACGACGGTATGATGATATTTCGGTTGGAGAGTATGTTCTCATGGAGTGAGTTTTCAAAATTAGACCGAGGCTCTGATGATACCGACGAAGATGAAGACGATTTATTGCGAACAGCTGAAGATCTCGACAATATTACTATATCGAAAGACCAAGACCAGAAAAGCGCCAATATAAAAATAGACTTAGATTTACCGTCTGCGTCTGAAGACGACATTCCACTTGGCGAGGGAATATCATTACCTGAATGGAATTATAGGGCACAACAATTAGAAAGTGATCGTTGTCTACTGCAGCCCATGCTACCTAAGGACTCTTCTCCTCAACCTTTACCGATGAAACTGCAAAAAACGGCAAAAGCTATTCAAGCACAATTTGAACAATTAACCAGTGTTCGCTATTGGCTAAAAGGTCAGCCTCAGGGGGAAGAGCTTGATTTATCTGCATGGTTAGACTTTCATGTAGAAAGTAAAATGTCACCCACGCAAGAAAAAGGTCTTTACCAAAGTTTTAGAGGCAACAATCGTGATATTTCGAGCTTATTACTGGCTGACTTATCAATGTCGACAGATGCTTATTTAGACGATGAAAGCCGTGTCATTGATGTAGTTCGAGATAGTATGCTGTTATTTGGTGAAGCACTGAATAGTGTTGGGGATAAATTTGCTATGTATGGGTTTTCTTCAGTTAAGCGCTCAAATATTCGTTTTACTATGTTGAAAAATTTTAATGAAGTGTATAACGATGAAATTCGTGGTCGAGTTCAATCAATTCGACCAGGATTTTATACCCGTATGGGAGCCGCCATTCGCCAAGCAACAAAAGTATTGCAAGAGCAGCGCAGTACCCAAAAGTTATTATTAATTTTAACTGATGGCAAGCCTAACGATATTGACCATTATGAAGGGCGTTTTGGTATTGAGGATACCCACCAAGCGATAGCTGAAGCGAACAAGCTAGGTATTAAACCGTTTTGTATCACTATCGATCAAGAAGCTGAAGAATATTTACCGTATTTATTTGGTCGTGATGGTTTTACTGTCATTTTACGCCCAGCACAGTTACCCGTACGTTTACCGCAACTTTATCATCAGTTAACGAGTCATTAATTATGTCTGTGAAACAAGTACCGTGCTTATATTGTCAGACAAAAAATGATGCAGATAGAGATAACTGTGAAAACTGTGGTATGGCATTAGCAAAAAACCATCCTGATGGGGAGAAGTCCCGTCAACGATTTTTTGTCAAAGCATTTTGGGGTATCGTTATATTCTGTATTGTCATGATGGTTTATTTACCTAGACACTTTTTTTAACAATAATATGCCCAAACCATTTGAAGGTGTAGAAACCGGTTTGCTAAAAAGATTTAGGTATATGCGCTGTAAACTCTCTAGTGCAACAATTTGTTGACAGCTTAACCGTCAGAAAAATAACTGAATGTTGTCATTCATATCATTTACCCAACTCGCTGTTATAATGTCGCCATAATGGGTACCACACGATTGTAATATATATTTATTGTGTTGGTATTATGGCCATCATCTATACTTATTCGATTTATTTAGCTAATAATTTGCAAAATAATGGTAAGTATTCATTTTTCAGGAGTTGTTTCGTCAATGTCTAACACTAGTTTATTAAATGAAACCCACAATCCAGCCCTTGCGAGCTGGCTTGTTACTGCTAACCAAGCAGGCACCGATTTCCCTATTCAAAATTTACCTTTCGCGGTCTTTAAACGAGCGAATATCGCTGAAGACTTTCGTGGCGGTGTCGCGATTGGCGATCAAGTAATTGATTTAGCAGCTTTAGCCAATGCAAATATTTTTGATGGCCTTGCCCAAGATGCTTTAAATGCTTGTAACGCGTCGCAATTAAATGATTATATGGCAATGGGTAAAGCTACATGGAGCGCATTACGTTTAGCACTTTCAAATGCATTAAAAGCAGGTTCTGCTTTACAAGAAGAAGTAACCGCTTGTCTAGTTTCTCAGGCTGATGTTGAATATGCATTACCATGTAATATTGGTGATTACACTGATTTTTACACATCTATTCATCATGCAACTTCTGTTGGCTTAAAATTCCGTCCAGACAATCCATTATTACCAAACTATAAGTGGGTACCAATTGGTTACCACGGTCGCTCATCTTCTATTGATGTTTCAGGTCGCGACTTTAAGCGTCCTTGTGGTCAAACTAAAGCACCAACGGCGACAGAGCCTTCATTTGGTCCATGTAAGCGTCTTGATTACGAATTAGAAGTGGGGATTTTTATTGGTAAAGGTAATGACTTAGGCGATGCTATTTCAATTGATAGCGCAGAAGATCATGTTTTTGGTTTATGTATATTTAATGATTGGTCTGCTCGTGATATTCAAGGTTGGGAATACCAGCCTTTAGGGCCGTTTTTATCAAAAAACTTTGCTTCAACAGTATCACCTTGGATAGTCACAACAGAAGCTTTAGCGCCTTATCGTTCACCTTGGACACGCGCTGAGACAGATCCTCAGCCAATGCCATATCTCGAATCAGAAAATAACCGTGCAATTGGTTCATTTGATATTCAGTTACAAGCATTGATTGAAACTGAAAACATGCGTGAGAAAAACGAAGATGCAGTAGAAATGTCTCAATCTAATTTTAAAGACTCCTACTGGACTGTGGCACAAATGGTTGCTCATCATACCGTTAACGGTTGTAATTTACGTGCCGGTGATATGTTTGGTAGCGGTACGCAGTCGGGACCTAATCCTGAAGAAGCAGGGTCGATGCTAGAACTCTCAAATGCTGGCGCAGATCCTATTTCTCTTCCTAATGGTGAAAAACGCACTTTCTTAGAAGATGGCGATAACGTTATCATGAAGGGGTGGTGTGAAAAAGAAGGTGCTGCACGCATTGGATTTGGTGCAGTAAGTGCTGTTATTTTACCTGCTAGTTAATATTACCAAACTATAACAAAAAGCGTTGGCTATTTTATAGTCAACGCTTTTTTTACGTCCTAAATTTAATATATCTTCCTGTCTACTAATATGTGAACTTAGTTAACATTCTTTTGATCTACGTTATGTTTTTTCTCAAAACTAAGCTAGCTATTCCCAAAATTCATGATGAATGACGCTAAATAAGCGATGAAATGCATTGTATATTGTATTCGCTGTGATTTTGCTGTTAATTTTTGGTTTTTATTATGTGTACTTGACAAAAAGAGAGATATTTTCAAAAAAAACTTCTATGTTGTTTTGGAATATAAAAGCTTTCTTTATGTTTTTTAGTAATATGTGCTTACGAAGCTTTTCGCATAGTTGAAACTGCTTAATATGTCTACAGTCTACAGCCTGTATAGTGTTTTAGAAAAAAAAGTTTTATAGATAATTAGACTTTGTTTCGTATTTAAAAGCTGTTTAATTCATATTGTAACGATTCTTTCATTTTACATTAATTCAGCACTTGTAAAGAATTTTTGGCTGTTTTATAAAGTAAGGGCTAGGCTATTAATTTCACAGATGAATTATCTAGTTAGAAAACATAATAAAAATATAAATAAAAATATAAATAAAAATATAAATATAAATATACGAAGGAAATAATATGTCTACTAAATTTCGTACGGCAACGTTAACGTTAGCTGTAAGTATCGCACTGGGTACCACCGCCTCATCTTATGCAGAAGAAAGTAGTGCAAAGGTAAAGGACGTTGAACGAATTGCTGTTGTTGGCTCACGTGCAGCTCCTCGCTCTGTTGCTGATTCCCCTGTTCCAATTGATATCATTGGCGGAGATGAGTTAGGAAAAAATGCGTCAAGTGATATGCTTGATATGCTTCAAGCAGCAGTGCCTTCATTTAATGTGCGTCAGCAGCCAATTTCTGATGCCGCATCATTTATTCGTCCAGTAAATTTACGTGGTTTGTCTTCAGATTCAACGTTAATTTTACTTAATGGTAAACGTCGTCATCGTGCGTCAGTTATTGCCTTCCAAGGTGGTGGTGTTAACGATGGTGCTCAAGGTTCTGATATTTCAGTTATTCCAAGCGTTGCATTGAAACAAGTTGAAGTGCTTCGTGATGGTGCTGCAGCACAATATGGTTCAGATGCCATTGCTGGTGTTATGAATTTTGTGTTGAAAGATGCGGCAGACGGTGGTTCTATTTCTGTACGCCAAGGTGAATATTCTGAAGGTGACGGTGCTCAAACTATTGTTGACGGTAATGTCGGCATGCCATTTACCAAAGATGGCTTTGTAAATTTATCTTTTCAATATAAAACTGCAGAAGAAACGAGTCGTAGCATTCAACGCCCCGACGCGCAAGGCTTAGCTGATGCAGGTAATGCTTCCATTAATAACCCAGCACAAACATGGGGTAACCCAGAAATAGATGACGATATTACTGTTTTTGCTAACGTTGGTTTAGATTTAGGCGATGATAACGAATTCTACATGTTTGGTAATTATTCAGACCGAACGGCAACAGGTGGTTATTATTACCGTAATCCTCAAAACCGTGGTGGTGTCTTTACCGATGGTAATGGTGATTTATTAGTTGGTGCTATGGACGGTAACGCAAGCGATTGTCCAAATATTCCAATTACTTCTGATAATGTATTAACTCAAACTGATTACGTTTCTAATGTAATGAACAATGATAATTGTTGGGCATTCAATCAATTATTCCCAGGTGGTTACACGCCAAGATTTACCGGTGAAATTAATGACGTTTCTCTCACTATGGGAACTAAAGGTGAAATATCTGGCGGTTTCTTAGATGAAGCATTTTATGATATCAGCGGCTCAGTAGGGCGTAACAAATCAACTTATACCTTAGCAAATACGGTTAACCCATCATTGGGTGCTAATCAACCTATTGATAACTCGTTTGAAGCGGGTTCTTACATTCAACTTGAAAAGTCTTTTAATGCCGATATAAGTAAAGGCGTAGACATGGGACTTGATGAAGATGTTAACTTTGCAGCTGGTGTAGAGTGGCGTGAAGAAAGTTTTGAAATTATTTCAGGCGAGCAAGCGTCATGGGAGCAAGGACCACTAGCATCTCAAGGCTTTAGTGTTGGTTCACATGGTTTTGCTGGTTTTTCTCCAGAATCTCAAGGTGTTAATACCCGTAGAAGTGTTGCGGCCTATGTTGATCTTGAAGCGCCGGTTACTGAAGATTTATTGTTAGGCGTTGCTTTACGTTATGAAGATTTTTCTTCATTCGGTGATACGCTTAACTATAAGTTAACGGCTCAATTTGCTGCTACAGACGAATTATCAATTCGTGCTTCACACAGTACTGGTTTTAGAGCGCCAACAGTAGGACAAGCGAATGTTGTAAATACTCAAACATCACTTGTAAGTGGCGAATTGATTCAATCAGCAACTTACCCGCCAACACATCCTGTATCAGTTCAAAAAGGTGGTATAGAGCTTCAACCTGAAGAATCGAAAAGTTTTGCAATCGGTGCCGTTTATAAAAGTGGTGATTTCTTCTTGACTGTTGATATGTACAACATTGAAGTTACTGACCGTCTTGCTCAAACAGATAAACTTTACATTGTAGATGCTGATATTCCACCATTAGTTGCAGCGGGTGTACCAAGCCCTGAATTATTATTGGGTGGTTCTATAACATTCTTTGCTAATGATTTTGATACATCTACACAAGGTGTTGATGTTGTTGCTAACTATTCAATGAGTTTACTTGAGGGTGCTGGCGATACAAACTTCAGCTTAGCGTACAACTATAATACGACTGAAGTTGATAATGCTGGTGCTTATACTTCTGATTTCAAAGTAAGACGTTTAGAAGAAGGTATTCCTGAACATAGAGGTACCTTTACTGTTGCTCAAAATTGGGATGATGTTAGCGTGTTAGTACGCGGTAACTACTTTGGCGAATACTTTGCAACACACGCTGATGAACCAGATCTTAATAGTAGCTACGGTTGGTCTGAAATGGGTGACTCTGCGGTTACTATCGATGTTCAAGCTACTTATCATCTAACGGAGAACTTTACCTTATCTGCCGGTGCTAATAACATCTTAGATAAAGAAGCTCAAAAACTTCAAGGTGATGGTGGTGCTAGAGGTGTTGTAGGTGCTGTTTATTATGAAAGTGGTCCATTTGACTACAATGGTGCTTACTACTACGTGAAAGGTACATATACCTTTTAACGAGTAATCATTAAAAAACTAATAGAAGGCTCTACTTTAAGTAGAGCCTTTTTTATTGCCGGTCATATAGTTAATAGTTATTAAAATTTTAATGAGTTTGTTTAATTTCTTGAACAACAGTAATTCGTTTTCGATTAATGGCTTCTTTTATCTCGATACCTTTTAACCCAAGTTCAATGAATTCTCTAGCTGTAATCGTTAATGCTGCCTGAAAAGCTTTTATTAAGTAGTCAACTTGCGGATAAGGTTTTTCTTCATTGTGCAAACGTCCGCGAAAATCAGCGGTACAAGCAATTAAAAAATCATAAAACTCTTCAGGTTTTCGCCAGGCATCTAAGCTATTGAATAATTTGATGATGGTGCCAGGTTTTAATTCGAACGCTTTATGGCAGTGTAAATGAAATTCACACACTTTAAGGGCTAAAATCTTATAGTCTTTAGGCACTTTTAATTGCTGACATATTTTTTCAACTAAAGCGAGACCGGACCTTTCATGTCCTTGGTGTCTAGGCCAATTTTCTTCTAAGGTTAATGACTTCCCTAAGTCATGACATAACGCAGCAAAGCGAACGGTAGTTTTATTTGAAAGCTTAACGGATTGTTGCAAAACCATCATGGTATGAATACCAGAGCAAATTTCTGGGTGCCACTTTTCCGGATTAGGTACGCCCCAAAGCGCATTGAGTTCAGGCCATATTTTTTCTAAAGCCCCACAATCACGTAGCACTTGAAAGAATACTTCAGGATATTGTTCAGCCAAACTTCGCTGCATTTCTTGCCAAACACGTTCACCTGATAGGGTCGCTAATTCGCCACTATTACTTATTGTTGTCATCAATTGAAGTGTTTCTTCAGCAATGGTAAAGCCATAATTATGGTAACGAGCAGCAAAGCGAGCGACGCGTAATACCCGTAATGGGTCTTCAACAAAGGCGGATGAAACATGACGAAGGATTCTATCTTCTAAATCAGCTTGTCCGTTATAAGGGTCAATAATGTTTAAATTATCAGAGGTATGTTCTAAAGGCATTGCCATTGCATTAATGGTGAGATCTCTGCGAAGGAGATCTTCTTCGAGAGTGACGGCTGAACTAGCATCACAAACAAAGCCTGTATAACCTTGCCCCTGTTTACGCTCGGTTCTTGCTAAGGCATATTCGTCTTTAGTTTCTGGGTGGAGAAAAACAGGAAAGTCTTTACCTACTTGGTTAAAGCCTAAGACTAGCATTTGCTCAACGGTGGTACCGACTACAACAAAGTCATGGTCATAAACTTCATGTCCTAAAAGTTTATCTCGCACAGCTCCGCCAACTAAATAGCTGTTAAGGTCATCAATATTATTATTGGTCATTACCGCTCATTATTTTTTCAAGTAGGGACTTATTTTCTAAAGATATTACCACATTCTTACAAAATATTTACACGCTAGTTTTGACTTATGAAGTACTACAAGGTAGTTTCTATGACAGTTTTTTGTATTTAGATGTCGCTTAAATTTATTATGTATAAAGGTTATTTTGGTTTAAAAGAAAGCCCATTTTCAATTGCACCTAATCCTCGTTTTTTATTTATGAGTGAACGGCATAAAGAAGCATTGGCACATTTGAGTTATGGCTTAGGTGAAACTGGAGGCTTTGCGCTATTAACAGGCGAGGTGGGTACCGGTAAAACTACAATAAGCCGGCGTTTAATTGAGCAGTTACCAGAAAATACTCAAGCGGCGATTATTCTTAATCCGACATTATCAAACCAAGAACTCCTCGCGACAATATGTGATGAGTTGAAAATACGTTATCGTAAAACGGGGGCGACGTTAAAAACGCTTACCGACAAAATACATGAAAAACTGAATAAAAATCATCAAGAAAAGCTTAATACGTTATTGATTATTGACGAAGCACAGCATTTAGCGCCAGAAGTATTAGAACAACTGCGTTTATTAACAAATTTAGAAACAGACACTAAAAAATTACTGCAAGTTATTTTGATTGGACAACCCGAATTAAAGCAATTATTACAACGTCGTGATTTGCGGCAATTAGCACAGCGTATTACGGCTCGTTATCATTTATTACCTTTAACAAAAAGTGAAGTTGCACAATATATTAAGCACCGGTTGTCGGTTGCACAATGTGACCGTATGTTATTTGAAAATTCAGCTGTGACCGAGATCCATCGTATTTCACAAGGAATACCTCGGATAATTAATTTATTATCTGAGCGCTCACTAACGAACGCATATTGCAGTAATAATGCTCTTGTCACTAAAAAAATAGTATTAAAATCAGCACAAGAGGCTTTAGGTGACGAATACAAAGCTAAATATTGGTGGCAACATGTAGCAGTAAAAACATTAGCCGCAAGTGCTGTATTGGCGGTTATTGTAAGTAGTTCTTATTTTGTTGGTCAACTTTACGGTGAAAATGTAATCGAGAAGTCGGCAGTTACTATGCCTGAAACTTCAGTTAATTCAATTACTTCTGAATCAACAGACTCCGCAACTACTGATGTTAAAAATAAAAACAATGAGAAAAATTCATCTTTAGCTGCTAAAGAAAATACATCTAAAGAGTTTGAGATAAAAAGTGATGGCGATCAAAAGTATGCTGTAGAGCTGAGTGCAGATAAAACGATTAATACGCAAAAAGCGAATATCGCTGAAATTAATAATTCTGAGAAATTATCTGGACTAACTGAACAATTTGCTGAGCATAAACCAACAGATAAAGTTCAAGAAAAACTTTCTGTTAATGCCGTTGATGGTGTTTCAGATGATTTACTCGCACGCTTTCAAACTGCTATAGATGAAACAGCCCAAGACACTAGCCTTGAAGATGACTCTGACCAGCTTCAAGGCATTGAAGTAGATGTTCCATCATTATCTGATATGCCAGCTTGGGTACAAAACGACCTTCCCTCGTTAAGTTTTGAACAACACATATATGCCAGTGATGGCGAAAGTTGGGTGAAAGTTAATGGGAGAGATCGCTACGCAGGAGATAACATTTCTGGTGAGTTGGTGTTGAACCATATTTATGCCCAGAAAGTCATTTTAACTTTTAAAGGTGAGCAGTTCAGTTTGCCGGCGTTATCCACTTGGTAAATACTCACTGCTGAGTGCTTATTGTTAAATAACCAGAACATTGTCGTTTAATAGCTTAGCAAGCACTTAGTCTATAAATGCAGTTTTGAAAAAACCTATCAAGTTAAGATTGAATTCTTCAGGACGAATAGAACAATCAATTTGATCTTTATGTTTAGGCAAACTTAAATCAATTTCACTTATCGGAATTGCTTGGTTCATACGGGCATTATAGAAAACTCGCACAAAGGGATGTAAAGGTCTTTGTTTATTTAACCGGCTGATTAAACCGAGTTTGCCACTGGTTAGTTTAACTAAAGTGCCTACCGGATAAATCCCCATGCATTGGATAAACTTTTCTACTAATGTTTCATCATAATGTTGTGGAGCCTCCGACATAAGTATTTTGAAAGCATTAATTGGAGGAAGACCTTTTCTATATGGTCGATCACTCGTCATAGCGTCGTAACTATCAATAATAGCGATCATTCGTCCATATTTAGATATGTCATCACCTTCTAGCTTTTGTGGGTAACCAGAACCGTTTAAGCGCTCATGATGCTCTTTAAGCATGTCAATGGCGATATGAGAAATATCAACACTCTCTGCTAAAACCTTTTGTCCTAATGCTACATGATTATGAATTAGCTTTTGTTCCTTCGTCGTTAGCTCACTGGCTTTGTTTAATATGCTTAGAGGTATTAAAGTCAAACCGATGTCATGTAAAAAAGCGCCTAAAGTTAATTTTTGAATCAAACTTACTTCAAGATCTAGATGCTTGGCAAAAACAGCCATCAGTATTGACACATTTAGTGAATGTTCAATAAGGTAAGAGTCTTTAGTTTGCAGTCGACACATGCACGTTAGGGCATCTTGATTACGAAAAATTGACTCAACTAGGGCATCGGTAGTTGTTTTTACTTCTGCAATTTTTATCGATTTATCGAGCTTAACTTTTTCGATGAATTTTTCTTGCAATGATTTTGCATTATTATATAAATTGCTGGCTTTTCTCATTTCATTGTCGAATGACGTTGTTACTTTTTTAGGTGCTTTGTTTTTAGAGTCTTGAGAAGGCTTTGTTGCTGTATCATCTAATACTTTTTCAGTATTAAGTGTTTGTTTTTCTTTTTCAGGGATAATAATTAGTTGAGTAATGTTGGCTTTTCTTAATTGGCTAATACTTTTATCGCTGGAAATATAACCTTCAGATTTGATATTGAGGTTATCGTTACCAGAAAACGACTTTACATACATGCCAGTTTTGAGCTGATCTATAGAAATAGTTTTGGTTTTTTCGCTCAAAGTTGGCTTTGTCATGTGGGTTATAAGCTAATTTATATCTATATTTGATAATAGCTTATAAACCTAAAAACGTTAAAGTTCTTGTATTAAATAACAGGGGATTAGCGGAATTAATAAAGCTTCATCGACAGTTTATGAGCAAAAGGTTGATGAAGCTTTCGGTGTATTCGTATTTCTTTATTGCCAAGAAGGCATTGCTGCCTCGAAATCTTTTATCGTATCAAGCTTATTCAATGTCCAGCCAACACTATCTATGCCTTGCTCTAAACAATATTGATGAAACTTGTCTAAATTAAAATTGAAACTTATGTCACCTAAATTTATTTGGTTATTAATTAAATCTACAGATAACTCAATATTTTCTTTTGCAGCTTTAGTGAATAAAATATCAATTTCTTCATCGCTTAGTTTTATTGGTAATAAGCCAATATTAATGCAATTGCCATAAAAAATATCAGCAAAACTTGGCGAAATGATGACTTTAAAGCCGTATTCCTCTAATGCCCATGGCGCATGTTCTCGACTTGAACCACAACCAAAGTTTTCACGTGTTAATAAAACACTAGCTCCTTGGTACTGCGGTTTATTTAAAATGAACTCAGGGTTGCTTTCATTACCTGAAACATCTAAATAACGCCAATCATGAAATAAGTGTTTGCCAAAACCTACTCGCTCGGTTTTTTGTAAAAACTGTTTTGGGATGATCTGATCGGTATCAACATTTGCTGCATCTAAAGGAACAACTAAACCGGTATGTGTCGTAAATTTTTCCATTTGCTTTCCTAAAATTTTAAGTCGCTATTTATCTTGAAGCGTTTATCAAAAAGATAATTGTTATGAGTTTAAGTCAACAAAATGACCCGTAATTGCAGATGCAGCGGCAAGCTCTGGGCTAACCAAGTGAGTACGACTACCACGACCTTGTCGGCCTTCAAAGTTACGGTTACTGGTTGAAGCACAGCGGTCGCCTTCTTCTAAAACATCATCATTCATGCCTAAGCACATTGAACAACCGGGTAAGCGCCACTCAAAGCCAGCATCACTAAATACTTTGTCTAAGCCTTCAGCCTCCGCTTGTTCTTTTACGCGATATGAGCCAGGAACAACGATTGCATCAACCGAAGCCGATACTGACTGTCCTTGTGCTTGATACTTAGCAACAATATCTGCGGCGGCACGCAAATCTTCGATACGCGAATTTGTACATGAACCAATAAATACTTTATTGATGGTTATATCTGTTATTTTAGTACCTGCGGTTAACCCCATATAGGTTAATGCTGCTGCACACGAGTCTTTTTCTACTTGGTCGGTAAAGTCATCAGGTGATGGCACAACGTTGTCTACCGAAGTTACTTGTCCTGGAGTGGTACCCCAAGTGATTTGGGCTTTAATATCTTCTGCCTTTAAAGTGAGTACGGCATCAAATTCAGCATCACTATCTGTTTTAAAACCTTTCCAATCGTTGATTGCTTGAAGCCATATTTCGCCTTTAGGTGCGTATTCTTTGCCTTCTAAATAATCGAAGGTCGTTTGATCTGGGGCGATTAACCCTGCTTTTGCGCCAAACTCAATACTCATGTTACAAACCGTCATGCGTTCTTCCATGCTAAGTGCTTCAATAGCACTGCCACAATATTCAACGACATAACCTGTAGCGCCAGCACTGCCGGTTTTACCTATAATGGCTAAAATTATATCTTTGGCGCTAATGCCTGAGCCCACTTGACCATTAACTTCAATTTTCATGGTTTTAGCTTTAGTTTGACGTAAGGTTTGGGTAGCAAAAACATGTTCAACTTCAGAGGTACCAATACCAAATGCTAATGCGCCAAATGCGCCATGTGTCGCAGTGTGTGAGTCACCACATACAATGGTTGTTCCGGGTAAAGTTAAGCCAAGCTCTGGCCCTATAACATGAACAATACCTTGGTTTTTATGACCCATGCCAAATAGCTCAATACCAAACTCTTTACAATTTTTCTCTAAAGTTCTTAACTGATTTGCAGCGCCTTCACCTGCAGCATCTATTTCAATTGAGCGAGTTGAAATATTATGGTCCATCGTAGCTATCGTGCGTTCAGGATGACGAACAGGGCGGTTATGAAACTTTAAGTTGGCAAATGCTTGCGGCGAAGTTACTTCATGGATCAAATGGCGGTCAACATAAAGTAACGGGGTTTCGCCGGCTTTCTCTTCAACAACGTGCTGTTGCCATAATTTTTCATATAAAGTGGTAGACATCATTAAGCCTCTTTAATTTTTTGGTCAGATATATGTTGGCAAATATAATCACCAACTTCACTGGTGTTTTTTGCGTTGTGTTTTTGTTGGGCTGGTAATAAATCGCCAGTTAAAATTCCGTTATCTAAAGCACTTGAAACGGCATCTTCGATGGCTTGTGCTGCTGCATCTTCATTTAAGCTATAACGCAACATTAATGCTGCGGATAGAATTTGTGCGATAGGGTTAGCGATACCTTGCCCTGCAATATCAGGTGCACTGCCACCAGCAGGTTCATACATACCAAAACCAGCACTATTTAAACTTGCTGAAGGTAGTAAGCCCATAGACCCCGTGATCATTGCGCAGATATCTGAAAGAATATCACCAAATAAATTTGGACATAACATCACGTCAAATTGGTTCGGATCACGTACTAGTTGCATTGCAGCGTTATCTACATACAGATGTTCTAGTTCAACAGATGGATATTCAACCGCGACTTCTTCAACAACCTGACGCCATAATTGGCTAGTCGATAAAACGTTGGCTTTATCAACAGACGTTACCTTGTTATTACGCTTTTGCGCTGACTGGAAAGCCAAGTGGGCGATACGCTTAATTTCTCGTCGAGAATAAAACATAGAGTCGAAGCCGGTTTCTTCTTCACCTGCTCCGCGACGTCCTTTAGGCTCACCAAAGTAGATATCGCCGGTTAATTCGCGAATAATTAATACGTCGAAACCTTGTTCTGAAATGTCACTGCGTAGTGTTGATAATGCCGATAATGCGGGTTGTAAGGTTGCTGGCCTCATATTACAAAATAAATCGAAACGGCTACGTAAACCTAATAATGCACAACGTTCCGGTTGCTCAGTCGGGGGTAAGTTTGCCCACTTAGGACCGCCTACGCTGCCAAATAAAATAGCGTCCGCTTGCTCACAGCCTTTCATTGTTTCATCAGGTAATGCATTACCGTGCTTATCAATAGCTGCGCCGCCAATATCGTAATCTTTGGTTGATATTTCAATATCAAATTTGTTAGCGATTGTAGTTAATACTTTCTTAGCTTCAACCATGACTTCTGGGCCGATACCGTCCCCGGCTAATATTGCTATGTTTGACATGTTTTTTATACCTTTAGTAAATTTTATACCAAGTTGATTAATTTTTATAACGACGCTTGAACGTCGTTTTTCAGTTCACTTTTTATTTCATTGATAGTAATGGCGCGATGTATATTATTCAGTGCATGGATCAATGCTTGTGCCGAAGCTTCAATAACATCAGTTGCTAAGCCATAACCATGGAATTTTCTGTTTTGCCACGAAACAACTAAGTCAGCTTTACCTAGACCGTCTTCACCTGCACCTTTGTTTGATATTTTGTAGTCGGCCACTTCAAAGTCGATATCGACCGCTTCTTTAATTGCACTATATAATGAATCAACAGGACCATTTCCTGTCGCAGAAACGATATGACTTTCATTTCCTGCAATTAATTTAATACTCGAAGTGGCAAATTCACCACCACCACATTGCACGTTTAATGTTTCTAATTGGTAGAACTCTTGTTCTTCACCTTGTTGCTGAATATTAAAATGCAAAGCTTCTAAGTCATCATCAAAAACTTGACCTTTTTTGTCTGCTAATGCTAAAAAGTCGCTATATAACTCTTCTAAATTAAACTCTGTTTCCGTATAACCTAAACTTGCCATGCGATGCTTAATAACATGACGACCACTTCGAGAGGTTAAATTTAGTTTGGTTTTACTGATACCGACACTTTCAGGCGTCATTATTTCATAAGTATTACTCGCTTTTAACATGCCGTCTTGGTGTATGCCTGACGAGTGGCTAAAAGCGTTACCGCCGACAATTGCTTTGTTTAGTTGCACAGGCATATTACACAATTGGCTGACTAATTTTGATGTTCGCGCTATTTCTTGATGATTAATATTGGTGCGGACATTTAAGAAGTCTTGGCGGGTTTTCATGATCATCGCAACTTCTTCTAATGAACAGTTACCTGCACGTTCGCCAATACCATTAATGGTACATTCAATTTGTCGAGCGCCTGCTTGTACTGCCGACATTGAATTTGCTACGGCCAAACCTAAATCGTTATGACAATGTACAGAAATAATGGCTTGGTCAATATTAGGTACGCGGTTAAATAACTGAGTAATAATGCCGCCGAACTCATTGGGTAGAGTATATCCTACGGTATCAGGGATATTTATCGTTGTTGCTCCTGCTTTTATTGCGTTTTCAACCATACGGCATAAATTGTCGATTGGGGTGCGACCAGCATCTTCACAAGAAAATTCAACATCGTCAGTAAATTTTCGGGCAAACTTAACCGCATGTACCGCCATGGCCTCTACATCAGCGAAGTCTTTTTTTAGTTTCTGTTGAACATGAACATCGGATGTTGAAATAAAGGTATGAATACGAAATTGGTCAGCAACTTTTAAGGCATCGGCACACGCTTGAATATCTCCTTCAACTGCGCGAGCTAAAGCACAAACGCGTGAATTTTTCACGGTTTTTGCGATTTGTTGTACCGATTGAAAATCCCCTGGCGAAGAAACAGGGAAGCCAACTTCCATTACATCAACACCTAACCTTTCAATAGCCAGGGCAATTTGCAACTTTTCATGTACTGAAAGGCTGGCGTTTAATGCCTGCTCCCCATCACGTAAAGTGGTATCGAAAATAATTACGTTGCTGTCCATGTTTAATTCCTTAATATTAATTTCTACTGAGTTATTCGTTTCTCACACAAAATACAGGCATAAAAAAACCCGCGGTTATGTGCGCGGGTTTTAGTGTTTATATTTAATTTACAACAATAAAAAACCTATCCGCGCACAGTTAATGCGAGGAGGAGGTTAATGCGAATTGCATTTTTTGTATTTAAAATTGTTGTCATTAAAGTCATCTTATTTGGTTGGTTAACTCGTTAGAGCAAACAGTTATCTATTAATAGCGTATTTACTCAAATATTGTCAATTAATTATTAATATTTAAAAAGTATAAAGGTGGTCAAAATTATTATAAGGCGCTTAAAACTGCCAATAGTTGAGTTTCTTACGTTGCTTTAAGTTTCTTATAATATTTCTTGGCAATAGCTTGTTTGCTTGCTTACCGTTTGTTTGTATATCCTCTACGGCCGCTAATATTCGCAACGATGATTTACCATCATTATAAGGATGAAGCTCCTCTGCATAATGATTTATTGCGGATATAAGTGCTACTGAAGGAGCTAATGCTTGTTGTATTGCGTCGGGTAACTCTTTTGCGTCGCTAATATTAATTAAATAGTTACCCGGTTGGCTATTATTTAATGCAATTACCGGTTTACTTAACAATGAAAACTCACCAATAACTGATGAAGTGTCTGATACCATAACGTCAGCAGACTGCAGTAAGCTATTTATATTTGAAGATTCTATTATTCTAAAATTATCTGAGATAAGTTGCGAATAAAGCTTTACCCACTTTTCATCCATTTTAGGATGAAACTTTACCAGCCAATTATATTTTTTCTCATTGACTAAAGCGGCAATTTTATCATGTAAAAAAGGGGCTGAAGTTAATGAAGGTGAAAAAGTAGGTGCATAGAGGATCGTTGGTTTATTGTCGCTGAAATATTGTTCTTTTGGTGTATTGAACAAATTATCTAACTTTGGCCAGCCCGTTTCTTTCACATCAAAGAACTGATGTTGATTAGCCAATTCATCAAAGCGAGTTGTAGTCGCTTTTCCATGCGTACAATAAAGATCAAAACAATCTCGAATAACAAAGTGACCTTTTTTCTTCCACTCTAAACCATGGAAAACTTGCACTTTAATACCTGGGATAAAACGAGGAATAATATTCCCCGGCACAAAGCTCGCTACAGGGTTAAACGTTATAACTTCATTAACACTGTTAAGCACAACTTCGTC
>Ga0209292_1003519_pt1 | contig 17149 bp, 14 predicted proteins | sample GOMGulsemesocosm_2_FD_184634 | JGI IMG/M metagenome (GOLD analysis project Ga0209292, IMG submission 184634) | Methane-oxidizing microbial communities from mesocosms in the Gulf of Mexico - GOM9C Gulf of Mexico (SPAdes) (version 2) | ecosystem: Environmental > Aquatic > Marine > Cold seeps... | reverse complement strand
GAATAGTATGATGGTTTGCTTTACTTTAGTTATCGAAATGTCATGTTAAATCGTTAATCTATTTGAATGGACAGGCTCTAAATTGTTCATGCCCTTACCTCTATTGAGGCAAGGGATCATAGAATATCTTCTTTAACGTAAGTCGTTATCGTTATAGCGATTATTTTATTTTTTAATCGCTATATCAATTATAGCAAGTTTGACTTTAATCTCATATAAGGTTTTACCTTTGGAGCCTCACGTAAGCACTCTACTTCAACTATGTTGATTTTTTCCTTATCTTGAAGAGAAACACTGCCTTTTTGATCACACTTTTCCCTAAATAAATTATACGCATCAACACCTTTGAGAAAGATATCGAAACCATTTACATACTGAATTTCAGCGCTATGCTCAAAAGCTTTACATTTATCAAGTGGGTAAGTTTTAATATAATCATCATAGCTACTGTAGCTAACTCTGCCACAGTGCATCTCCATAAGATCATAAATAATTTTTTTACCCCAATGTCTCTTAACAGAGGAAGGATAATTAAAAGATAATTCACTCGTTATTTCGGTTTGTTCAAACCAAGATGCAACCTCGGTATGATTATCTATATCAGAGTGACTGCTAAACTTTTCCAAAGCATTTGATAATAAATTGGAACCAGTCAGTTGGCTTAATTCATTAAAATAATCTTGCTGGCTGTAGGTTCTACTTTTTATATTTTTGTTAAAAATGTTTTTCCATACATCAAATACAGATTTATTGGGATTTTTAGCCTTTATCGCCAAATGACTTGCCAGAGCCATTGTTGCACCACAAGTATAATAGTTTCGATATAGCCAAAGTTCAGCTGCTTGTTCTAATGACTCATTATTTTTACTTAATAGGCAACTATTAGTGGAATCTTCGAATTTCTGCATCATCTGTTTTACGTCAATGAGATCGAACTCTAGCATAGCAATATTGGCAAAAGTATCGGCTCCACCTTCATGCATCCATGAATGTTTCTGATCTTCGAAAGCAAACATTTGTCCATTCCAGAAGTGTGCAGCTTCATGAGCCAAAAAATGAAATAACATATTAAATTGTTCTTCGTTTTCTGTTTTCCAACGTCTACCATTAATTGTCAGTTGAACTAAACCATCTAAAGTTCCACCACTATAATTCGAATAATCACCATCTATTTCACCATAATTGAAAAATACCACAGGCTTAAAATTGAGGGATTGACCTGTTTTTTTCTCATAGTAGTCAAATAATTTAGGGAAATACTGCTGAGTATTCTTCCATGCCCATTTGGGTAAGATAGGATCTACAATTGCGATCATATTATCGGTTTCGATAGGTACAATGTTACCAAAGTAAACGTAGGTACCTTCACCTTGTAAATCCCACTGAGCCTTTTCACTATATACATTTCCCAAAAAGATAATATTTTTTTGGGGGCTATAGAAATGAAATTGAGTACCATGAAACGATGCTCCAATAGGGCTAATGGATTTATCTTCAATGATATTTGCACCAAGTGCTAAATGATTAGTGTACAACAATACGCTGCCATCGCTGTACCGCAGGTTATGTGTATAATCTTTTTGAATATGGTCATAATAAGAGGAAAACGTTAGATCAAGTGATTTAAAATTACTGCCATCGATGCTGCGTATGAGTAAAACATTACCGGCTTTATCCCACTTAAATTTTGACTCATCTATATTATATAACTTACGGCGATCAAAGTTACTTTGCCGTTGAAAAGCAATATGATCGACAGCTACCGGCAGCACATATTGTACTTTCCAACTATCTGATTTTTCCTGGTGGTGTACATGAATTTGCAATCGAAAGTCAGTGTCTGTTGCTAAGGATTGATATGACAAAAAAAATAGCAGAAAGCTTAGAAGCTTGACGAATGACATAGTTATGCGTTCCATTAAGTTAATTCCTTGATAGCGCGAACATTTATTGAATTGATTTAATCTATAGTAAATACATTCGATTAAATTGGTAATCATTTACTGTAAAAACAATGTAATAATTTATGTTGAGTAATGTCATTAAATTTTGATATGTCCGTTAATGATATTGTGAATTCCCCCCATTATTGGGAGCTTATTTAATAGCTATTTAAGCTTATTACATTTGTTCGAAAAACAAACTCTATATACTTCATAGATGCTGCTAATATTATAGTTTTATCAGTCTCGGGTTTTCACTATTAATATTGCGTCAATTGATTTTCATAACAGCAAAAGCAACCTTCATTTCTTTGGTTATTAATAATGGTTTGGAAAAAATTAAATGCTACTTCAGCTAATAAATTAAAATATGAACGACTAGTTCATGAGAATACTAGAAACCTTAGTCATGCTAAGTCTTTGTTAAAAAAGAGTTGTTGTTAATGTTTAGCCTATTTCATCTATGTGTTTTTACACCGAGAAAAATAAATAAATTAGACAAGATGAAAATAATTTAAATGTAGATTGTTATATTTCTATTTCCAAATAAAACAGATTAAAACAAATATTAAATATTTTTTCGATTTCTTTACTTCGATTTGATGGCATCTATAATAAAGTTAATAGTGGTAATTTGAATACACAAATTACCTTGCAATTAATACGCTAAAACATTGAGGTCGATAAAGGCCCGTATTCTAATAAGTATTGATTGTTGTTATCGGGATTTTAAAGCTTTCATAAGTGCCTTGGTTTAATTCACTGGAGCTATTATGAAGTTATTTATTACCATTTCCATGAAACTGCTGCTGCCTGTAACTATATTTATATGTAGTTCTACTTGGGCTGATCAGTTAGGGACGCAGCAAAGTCATGCCACCGAGGCATTGTCTAATTCCGTGCACCCCCAGACAAGTTTTTCATCACTCGTTGAAGAATATCAAACTAGTATTGAAGATATTGAATCAGAAAAAGGTGTTTATGGGGAAGGATTATCTCAACAATTGTTTTCTTTGGGGATGGCCTATCAGAAAAAAGGAGACCATGGTCAGGCGATTAAAACATTAACACGTTCGTTACACCTACAGCGTATTAATGATGGACTATATTCAACTTCAATACTCCCTATTCTTAACACTCTTATCAATAGTTTAGCAAAAGAGGAGCAATGGGATTCCGTGGATCGCAGCTATACTTATCTCAATTGGCTTTATGAACAAAACTATAATGATGAAGATATTGAAACATTTGATATCAAGATGCAAATGGCTAACTGGTATTTAAAATCTTATACCTTAAAAAGGCTTAAACAGCCAATTGTTGATTTACTCAATTGTTACTATGCTTATGAGCAAGCACTCAATATTGTTAAAAAAGAATATGGACCAAATGATTTACGCGTCATTGAACCACTGCATGAGTTGATTTTGGTTAACTACTTAATTGCTGTAACTGATGTTATTCCACCAACGATCAATATAGATCTCGATGGAGAGATAATTCAAACAGCTTCCAGAACAGGCAAGCAGTTAGCTGCTTTGAAATACAGAAGCTTTAAGTTAGGGATTTCGTTGATCAAACATGAAATGGATATTTATTTAAAACAGCCATTGATTAATTACCCGCTTGTAACTCGAATTAAGTTGAAGATGGCAGACTGGTATTTAATGTATGGAAAACGAGAAATGGCGCTAGGCCTTTACCATGAGGCTTATAATTATCTAAAAGATAATTCAACGATGACAAAAGAGCTAAGAACATTATTTGCTTTACCCGTTGCGCTACCTAACTTTCCAAACATATCAGTGAAGACTAATGTTTTGCCTTCAGATTTGATTTCTGACTCAGATGCTAATTATGTTCATGCATCAATTGATGTAACTCGTTATGGCAAGGTGAAAAATATCAATTTTGTTCGTGCTAATCCAACAGATAACCCTATGAGTTCAAGAGTATTAAAGTTTTTAAAGAAAACTAAATTTAGACCAAGGATTGTTGAAGGTAACGTAACCCCTGCTGAAGAAGTACATTTGCAGATTTTTCAATAATAAAAGGAATACGATGATGAAAGAATATATGTTCACTTTATTGTTAATTGTTTTGTTAGCCAGTTTTGCTGGTTGTAAATCTACGCAGGAATCGCAACAAAAAACACCACCTCCAATGTCACCGACTTCTAGTGCAAGCACTGTGTCTAGCCCTTCAAGCCCAGCAGCGTCTTCAAGAACTAGCTCTCGAAATAAAAAAAGGTCATCTAGTCAGCAAACAGCTAAATCCAACAGCTCTCAAGCATCTACACCGCAGCAGCAAGGTCAAGCATCATCTCGTGCTTCATCGGCAGGTACTTCAGAGAATCAGTCAAGCGAAGCTAGTGAAAGTGGCGCGAGTACAAAAGAAGGTCAGCAGGAAGGTCAGAAAAGTGGTGACTCTACAAGTGAAGCTGAAAATGATGATGGCGGAGATTCATCTACGAAAGGTAGTAACGATATTGATTTTTCAGAAGAAACATCGTCATCAAGCCAGCAATCTTCAGGTAATCAATCAACTTCACAGGGCGACTCAAACCAACAGTCATCAGGTAATCAATCATCTTCACAGGGCGACTCAAGCCAGCAGTCATCTGGTAATCAATCATCTTCACAGGGCGACTCAAACCAACAGTCATCTGGTAATCAATCATCTTCACAGGGCGACTCAAGCCAGCAGTCATCTGGTAATCAATCATCTTCACAAGGCGACTCAAACCAACAGTCATCTGGTAATCAATCATCAGTACAAAATGGCAATAAATCGACTAATGGTAAAGAACGAACTATTAGTGAGAATGTTTCAGAACTAGATCAACAGCTGAATGGGACTTTTGGGGATTTTGACGGCATGATTTTAACAGAACTAGAGTATGTTCAAACTCGCGGGAATGAAGCAGGAAGTGAAAAACAAGTTGCTGAAGCTAATGGTCCATTGTTTGATGACGTGCTAAATGGTGCAGCAGAAAGTGCGGCAAAAAATGAGGGAACCCTCACTGCTAATCCTAGTAATTCTGGTGAAGGAGGGATGCCAAATACAAAATCTAAATCGAAGCAAGGGGATTTCAAACATAGCCAAGCAGTATTTTCCCCTCCTGCTGACATCCCTAGTGGTAATGACGATGATGTTGTCGCACGCCAAATAAGAGAGGCGGCAATGAAGGAAGCTGATCCTAAGTTAAGAGAAAAACTATGGCAGGAATATCGTAAGTATAAAAAGCAAGGTTAAGCATATGATGGAAATTAATAGCAATCAAAATTCATTGGTTACCATTTTATTTATGGTATTCCTTATTACTAGTTGTAGCACAGTTGAAGTTAAAACAACTCAGGTAGTTGCGGTAAATCACACTATTGAAGATATGCCTGAAAATGAGTTGTTAGATGTTGGTATCACCATTTTTGCTAATGGCTTAGACAATATTGATCAACTTGATGAAGATGAACTGGTTTTTCCTGAAATAAGAGTGGCTGAAGCCAGCTTTTTCCCTTATTTATTGATGGAGGCTATTCAGTCAAGTTCATCTTGGGGGGCTGTTCGCGTGATCCCCTTAGGGCATGATTCAGTTGATGTCATCATTACTGGGGAAATTGTTAAGTCAGACGGTGAATTAATGGTATTGAAAATTTCTGTTACTGATGTCAGTGGTATGCGTTGGTTTGATAAGGAATATACTCAAAGAGCCAGTAAATATTCTTATACTAAAAAAGCTCAGCGCAATCACGATCCTTTTCAAAATATTTATAACCGCATCGCTAATGACATTAATGCATATCGTCAAAAGTTAACATCGGATCAGAAGGTAGCATTAAGGCAAGTTTCTGAAATAAAATTTGCCAAGTCATTTGCACCACAACAGTTTTCCCAACACTTATCTAAAACATCGTCAGGCTATTTAACTGCTAACCGCCTACCTGCGGAAAATGATCCTATGATTGTACGTATTCGAAAAGTAAGAGAACGAGTTCACCTATTTATCGATACGTTACAAGAATATTACGGCGGATACGTAAAAGAAATGAAAGAACCATATTCACAATGGCGTCAAGAAAGCTATAGCGAAGTTATGGCGATGAGAAGTATGAAAGCTAAAGCCAGTAATCAAAAGTTGATCGGGGCTGTGGCAATTGTCGCGGGTATTTTAGGTGCTGGCAATGGCAATGGTTCAGTAAGGGCCGCATCAGCAATAGGAGTGACTACTGGAGCTTATTTACTCAAAGCTGGTTATGAACGAGAAGCTGAAGCACAAATTCATATTGATGCATTACAAGAATTAGGCGATTCATTAGAAGCAAGTATTGAATCACATATTATCGAATTAGATGATCGCACAATAACGCTAACTGGAACTGTTGAAAATCAATACCAGCAATGGCGAAAAATATTAAAAGATATACACCAGTTGGATGTTAATTCATCAGGTGTTCGAGATTAATTATTTAGATATGTAATGAAAAATAGGCAGAGGTGAAGAGCTATGTTATCAGATGAATCGATGAATAAAGCTGAACAAACAATCTCATTAAATTTTGATAAAAAACACTCTTTTTTTCAAAAAGTGTTAATAGGTCTTCATTTACGAAACATTATTATTTCTGCTTTATTGCTGGTTTTGTTCGTTGTTCTATATTTAGTCATTTTTTGGTTACCCAGTTCAGTAAAGCCTACTTATGCGCCTATTGATGCAAAAGAAATTATGGCTCAAGACGCCAATAAACCTATTGAAGAATCGCCGTGGCGAGAAAGTCAGTTAGCTAAACATCGACGTGATGCGCAGGAGATTCTTTCTCTAGTACTGGAAAAGCAAAAAAACCTAGAAGATAAAAGGGTAACTTTCTGGGCTGGTGATACTTTTGAAGCAGCATTGAAAACGGCTGAGTTGGGTGATTATTCGTATCGAAGTCAAGAGTTTTCTAATGCGATGGCTAGCTATCAAGATACGCTTAAGCAACTGATAGATATTGAGCAAAGTATCCCTAAACAATTCGGTGTGTTTTTAGAAAAAGGGAAGATAGCGTTAACAGAAAATAATGCAAAATTGGCAAAAGAAAAATTACAAATTGCTATGTATATGCAACCAAACGATAGTCGGGCCAGTGCAGTCTTAGATCGGGCTCTAGTTTTAGATCAAGTACTATTATTAGTGAAGACCGGCACTGAGCTTGTTGAAAATCGACAGTATGAGGCGGCAAAATCTAGTTTTGAACAAGCTTACCAACTTGATAATCAGTCAGCGCTTGTTAATGAACAATTGCAGCAAGTTAAGCAATTAATTGTTGATAGAGATTACTCTTTTGCTATGTCGAGTGGTTATAAAGAATTACAGCAGAACAAATATGATCAAGCGCTAGTATTCTTTAATCAAGCCAAGGAAATAAAACCAACATCAGCCGCGGTTGTTCAAGCAATTAAGCAAAGCACAAACGAGCGCATGCAAGCTAAAATATCAATTAAACTTGAGCAAGCGCAAAAGCACATTAAACAAGAGAATTGGTCTAAAGCATTAAATAAATACAATGAAATTTTACTTTTAGATAAGTCGTTGCTTCAAGCGCAAGTAGGGGTATTAAAATCGACTGCACGATTAACATTGTCAGATCAGTTAAATAATTTTATTGATAATCCTGAAAGGCTAAGTAATAAAAATGTTTATCAACAAGCGCAATTCACCAAACAAGATGCGATGAAAATAGAGTACCCAGGGGAGAAATTATTACAACAAATTACATCAATCAACCAGTTAATGATACAAGCAAAAATTCCCCTTTTAGTAACCATAAAATCAGATAATCAAACGATGGTAACTCTACACCGTAATGGCAAGTTAGGAAGGTTTCTTGCAAAAGAACTTAGTTTAACACCAGGTGAATATACTTTAGTGGGTTCACGAGATGGTTTTAGAGATGTTCGACAGGCATTTGTATTGCACGCCGATGAGTCTCATCCAACGATAGTGATCCAATGCAGCGAACGGGTGACAAGAGGATGAGTATTATAAATCAACAAACGCAACAAACAAATATACCGGCTGAGCAGCATACCAATCAAAATAATGATCCTGTTTCTTTCGTTGCAGATAAAGCCCAAAAAAAGCGTCAATACAAGTTGCTGATGTATTTAATTAGCAGTTTATTTATTATTGGCTTAATTTTACTTGGTTATATTTTTACTGCTAAGTCGGTTGTTATTACAACGTCTCCAGTCAGCCAGCAAATAGAAGTCACTGGCGGATTATATTTAAAATGGCAAGATCATTTGCTGATGCTACCTGGTCAATATCAAGTAAAGGTGATTAAGCCTGACTATTCTCTTCTTGAGCAAGACTTTACTGTTGATGAACAACAAAACCAGCGCATACATTTTACCTTGACTCCACTGCCTGGCAATCTAGCTTTAGATATTACCCCTGATGTTGATGTTCGTATCACTATTAATGATCAAGTCGTTCAATTAAACCAGCATACCATCAACAATATTGCTTCGGGTTCTCACCAATTAGCAGTACATGCTGAAAACTACTTTTCTCATCAGAGTAAAATTATTATTGAGGGTAAGAATAAAACACAACAATTGGCAATTAATCTTATCCCTGCATGGGGAAACATAATGATTAACTCAGAACCACTTGGAGTTGAAGTCTATAAAAATGAAGTGCTATTAGGCACAACACCATTAAACGCTAAATTGCTAGAAGGTGAACATCCATTAATTTTTAAAAAACAGGGTTATAAAGCAACACAAAGAGCTATTTCTGTGCAAGCAGGACAAATAAAAACAATGAAGTCAGTCAAGCTGTTTAAGTTAATGGGAAGACTAGTTATTTCGACTAAACCCAATGGTGTGAACATTTCTTATGGGGATAAATTTTTAGGTACGAGTCCCCTTAATGTGGCTGTTAACTCTGACAAAACGCTTGATTTGTTGATGTTTAAAGAAGGCTATCAATCACAGTCACACCCCTTGAAGGTACCATCAGGTCAAACCATGTCAAAATCTTACCAATTGCTTGAGAATAATGGCGGTATTTCTTTTGATGTCACCCCAAGTGATGCTCTGCTCTATATTGATGGTCGGTTAATGGGCCGAGCTTCGCAAAAGCTTTCTTTACCGATTAAACGACAAACAATCAGGGTAGAAAAAGAGGGCTATATCACTTACCAATCAAATATTTTACCCAACTCAACGATGGAACAACGTTTATCAATAACATTAAAGACTGAAGAACAAGCTCGTTGGGAAAATTTAGAATCGACAATTACATCAACAGTGGGTAATAAGCTCAAGTTGTTTAAACCTAATGATACATTTGTAATGGGCGCATCTAGGAGGGAGCAAGGTCGTAGAGCCAATGAGGTGAAACGAAAAGTGCAAATATCTAAGGCTTTTTATCTTGGTTTCACAGAAATTACTAATAAAGAATTTCGCCAGTTTCAACGTGAACATTCTTCTGGACATGTCAAAGGTAATAGCTTAAATGGCACACATCAACCCGCGGTTAAATTGTCTTGGCAGCAAGCTGCTTTATTCTGCAACTGGATGTCTGAACAAGAAAACCTTTCTAAAGTCTATGAGGTTAAAGAAGGCAAAGTTGTTAATTTTGACCCTTTGGCTAACGGTTATCGATTACCAACTGAGACTGAGTGGGTTTGGGCTGCAAGATTTCATAAGGGTGAAATGTTGAAATATTCTTGGGGAACGTCACTGCCACCAAAAGCTGGTTCCGGTAATTTCGCTGATATAGCTGGCGCACCTATCCTCGGAACCGTGTTACCTACGTATAATGATAATTTCATTGCGAGTGCTCCGGTTGGCTCTTTTAGTAGTAACGAAAAAGGCTTATTTGACTTATCAGGCAATGTCGCTGAATGGCTACACGACTATTATCAAATTCAAACAGACTTATCTTTAAATACAAACAAGGATCCTATGGGTCCTGAATCAGGTAATTACCATGTAATTCGAGGAGCAAGTTGGGGACATGGCACTCGTACTGAGTTAAGACTATCGTTTAGAGATTATGGCAAGGATAAACGTAATGATTTAGGTTTTCGCATCGCTAGAAATGCACAATAAAATTGAAGGTAAGATTATGAATGAGAATAATATGTTATTAGTTGTTTTTTTACTGAGTTTTTTGTTAGTTCCCCCCGTCGTTTTTGCTGAGGAGCCTGCACCACAAAATTTATCTCAAGCTCCAGTTAATAAAAATTCCCCGAATGCAGTCGTTACAAAAATTACTGCGGCCAGCGAAGAATTAAAAAATTTGAAAAAGCAGATACAAGCTGAGCCAATAAAGCCAGAAGAAGTGAAAACGAAAAACAAAGGCCGCTTCAACCCAACTGAGACGATATCAGAAGATCTATCCGTCTCATTTCCAACAGATATCTGATTTATTAGGAGCTAAACATGAAACGAACTGCAGGTTCAGAATTTATTTTTCAACTCTTTGCTTTATTACTATCGGTAATTATTGTTCATGCTGCCTACGTTACGTTAATCAGGCCAAATGCGGAAGTGTTAATAAAACAACAAGAAGCTCAAGAGCTTGCTGGTAGTGAAGTTACAGGCCAGCGCTCTATTTATGTAGTGTTAAAAGATTATGAGCAAGAAACCTGTTTTATATTGATGTTTTGGGTATTAATGATCATGGGTTATAAAGCTAGGTTATCGCTACAAGAAAAACAAATGCTGGCTCATGCGATGTTAAATGTAAAAGAAGGAGCAAGCATTTTTCCTGAAGATGCCCAGCACTTGTGCCAACCGCTGAAAAATTTAGCGGAAGAAAAGCGTCAAATGCTGGCCCCAAGAACATTATTAATTGCTTTACAGCGGTTTGCCGCAACTTCAAGTATTGCCGCTGTAGCATCGGCGATCAAAGATATTTGTGAGTCAGAAGCTGATCGATTGGATAGTGAGTTAGCAATGATACGTTATATTGCTTGGGCAATTCCATCTATTGGTTTTATTGGTACGGTAAGGGGGATAGGTGAAGCGCTTGGTCAAGCTCACCAAGCGGTAGAGGGAAATATTATTGGTGTTACTAATAGCCTAGGAGTGGCATTTAACTCAACATTCATTGCTTTAGTTATCAGTATTTTCATCATGTTTTTCACACATCAATTACAACTTCTTCAAGAAAGGCTTGTACAAAACACTCAAGATTATTGTGATAACAATTTGTTGAATTTTCTTAAATCTGACCGTGATGAGGTTGAATGAATGTCACTTATGAATGTCCAAACTAATAGATACCAATTAATTTTCAGAACAAAAAACGACCACGTTGAATATCACTCGGCACCGCTAATTAATAGAGTATATTTTTATGACTGTTAAACGGAAGTTTTCTACTTTTAGTTTATCTTTTCTCGACATTATGTCGTGCGGTTTTGGTGCGGTAATTTTAGTGTTTTTAATTATAAAGCATGATGTTAATTCGCAGAACGAATTACAACAAAGCGAATTGCAGGCCGAAGTGAATTTATTGGAGGAAGAAGTATCTCAAGGCAAAGATCACTTAGTAAAAATTAAAAACTCGTTAGCGAGAGTAAGTGAAAAAGTTGTAGAAACAAGTGGCCTGGCAAAAATGGTTAACAATGAAATTGACGCAATAAAAAATAAAATTGTCATGCTCGATGTTGAGGCTGATGAACAACAACGTATTAATATGGAAAATGAGTTACAAAGTTTACTCGTTGAAAAAAAGAAGCTTGAACAAGAAATAGCTAAAGGTAATAACGCTCGTCGGTTTGCTGGACAAGGAGATCGGCAGTATCTAACCGGATTGAAGTTAAGTGGAGCCAGAACTCTAATTTTACTTGATGTATCAGCTAGCATGCTTGATAACCAAATCGTCAACATTATTCGTCGACGAAATATGTCAGATGATATCAAAAGACAATCAGCTAAATGGCAACGTGCCGTAAGAGCAGTGGAATGGTTAGTTGCAAAATTCCCATTAGAAAGTCAGTTCCAACTTTATACTTTTAATAGTCGAACACAGGCATCAGCTGCTGAAACAACGGGGCAATGGTTATCGATATCTGACCCCAAACAGCTAAATAATAGTTTATCAGCGTTGCGAGGTGTTGTTCCTCAAGGAGGCACAAGTTTAGTTAATGCATTTCAAAGTATAACTTCACTCAATCCGTTACCTGACAATATTATTTTGATCACTGATGGTTTACCAACCCAAGGAGTGAATAAAGGAAATAAAAGTACTATTTCCGGAAAAGATCGAGAGATGCTATTTAAACGTTCACTTGACCGCTTGCCTCAAGGAATACCTGTAAATATTTTATTGTGGCCTATGGAAGGAGATCCTATGGCGGCCTCTGCTTTTTGGAAGTTAGCGCTAATAACTGCTGGCTCATTTATGAGTCCATCGAAAGATTGGCCTTAGGGGGAGTGATGAAATCAAAAAACCGTGATTCGTCAGAGTTTTCCATGTCTTTTTTAGATGTTATTTGCTGTGGTTTTGGAGCCATCATTTTATTACTGATGATTACTAAAACGGTAAGCCCGGTTGTGTTAGAGAAGTCCTCAAATGATTTAGACGCTCAAATAAAAAGTTTACAAAAAACGCTTTTCGTTATTCGTGGTGATACTAAAATATATAATCGACAGCTAACAAGCAAAGTTGAACAAATAGACATTAACAAAGAGCGCTTAGCCATTTTACGTACTCGTTTAGCAACAATCGACGCGCAATTTGCACAACTTTCTAGAGCGGCTGCCGATAGTCAAAAAGAGAAAGGCAAATTAGCCATTGCACTGCAAGAACTTACAGTTGAAATGGAGCGATTATTAGGACAAAACTACCAAAGCAAAAATAATCTCATTGGCGGTATCCCTGTTGATAGTGAATACCTAATTTTTATTATTGATACCTCAGGCAGCATGTATAACTACGGCTGGCAGCGAATGCTGGATGAAATCATTGCTACTTTGAATATTTACCCGCAAGTGAAGGGGATACAAATAATGAATGACATGGGGAAATACATGTTTACCAACTATCGTCGTAAATGGATACCAGATACCAAAGCTAGAAGATCGGCCATTATCAAACGATTACGTACTTGGAACCCTTTTAGTAATTCAAGCCCTGTAGAGGGAATTCAGCAAGCTATCAGAACTTTTTTCAATCAAGATAAAAAAATTAGTTTGTATGTGATGGGTGATGAGTTTTCTGGTCGTTCAATACAACAAGTTGTGGAAACGGTTTCTCGAATTAACCAAGTGAATGAAAATAATCAACGGTTAGTTCGCATTCATGCCGTTGGTTTCCCTGTGCAATTCATGCGACCAGAAGATTTACAAACAACCGGCATTCGCTTTTCCACTTTGATGAGGGAATTAACTTATCGTAACGGTGGCACTTTTGTTGGACTAAATGATTTTCGACCTTAAGAGCAAGAGGTATTTAATGAGATCACATTCAGAAAGATTAGTTATGAAGATAAAGCTATTTTTGGTTACTTTTTTACTGTCTTTATTACTCACAAGTTGTAAAAGTACCGTAGATATCAGTGGGCATTTCCCAAGTCCAGTGATCGATCAATTGCCTTATTCTATCGGTGTAATTTTTAACAAAGAATTTAGTGATTATCGTTATATTGAAAAAGGTGAAAAAAGGAAAAAATGGGAAATTAGTGTTGGTGATGCACAAGTTGAGATGTTAAACGTGGTGCTTAAAGCGATGTTTTTAAAGATGGAAGTAACTCCTGACTTCCAAAACACATCTGGAAATACCCTAGATTTGTTTTTTCAGCCTAATTTAGAAAACTTTCAATATAATGTCCCTTATGAAACGAAAGGAAATATGTTTGAAGTTTGGCTTAAATACAATATGAAAGTATATGATTCACAAGGCCAAATAATAGCTGATTGGGTGTTAACTGCTTATGGCAAAACGCCATCGGAGTTTTTTCAAACACAAGAAGAGGCACTAAATGATGCAATGGTGATTGCTTTACGGGACTTAGGTGCTGGCTTATCACTGAAGTTTACTCAGGTACCTGAAATAAACAAGTGGCTTAAAATGCAGGAAAAGTCTAATAAATCATCAACAGAACTAGTACAAAATAACTTTGTAAATCGAATGGTGCTCGGAATCTAAGGGCCTTACTTGCTAATTATTAAATAATAGGAGGGATTTTCAATGGAAAACAAAACTATGTTATTTAACGCTGTACTTATAGTCATGCTATGTTTTCTCTTTGGTTGTACAAGTGTAACGGTAGACCAAGTGAAGCACCACCAGAGTGAGCTGCATCTGGGCGATTCAATTGTCGTTATTGGACGACGAACCGGAAGTGATTATGAAACTGAAGCTGATCTTATATCCTGCATTGGTAGTGCTTTATCACAAACCAATGAGGCATTAAATGTTATCCCTGAGAATGATTTTGTCGATAAACTTTATCCTTGGTTTGAAGCACGAACTGCTCCTATCCATGTCAGAGATCTTAATCGGTTATTATCATACGACAAAATTTCACAAATAATTGATGATTATCAAGTGCAGTATATTGTTTGGGTTGATGGCAATACCGAACGAACACGGTCATCCGGTAGTATTAGTTGCGGCTTGTCCCCGACGGGAGGGGCTTGTTTTGGTTTTGGGACTTGGGATACCAAGTCTGAATATGAAGCGACGATATGGGATTATAAATCACGCCAATTAGTCGGGAAAGTGAGCAGTGTTGCTGATGGCACATCATATATGCCAGCCATTGTTATACCTATTCCGATTATTGCTCCAGTACAAAGACATGCTTGTAAAACGATGGCGAATCAACTGAGTGAATTCTTTACTATTAATTAACTCGGCTATGTTAATAGCGCTTAAATAGGTGATAACTCATTTATTAAAAAATAGTATCGTTTAAATAGGAAAAGAGAGGTTTATCATGAAATACCTAGATATTTATAGTCGACTTGTCATTATTACTTTGATGTTAGTCGTTAGTTCATGTGCGATAAACCCTGCAACCGGAGTACCTGATTTAGTTTTCATGTCAGAAAGTGACGAAATTGAAAAAGGTAAAGAACTGCATGAAAAACTAATCAAATCAGTACCTATTTACCGTGATGAAAAGCTCAGTGCTTATATTAATAAAATTGGTCAAAAAGTTGTAAAAAATAGTCATCGTCCAGATATAAAATATCATTTTACCATCATAGATGCACCTGACATCAACGCTTTTGCTTTGCCTGGAGGGTATATCTATATCAACCGTGGGTTGTTAACTTTTTTACAATCAGAAGCGCAATTAGCTGCTGTGCTTGCTCATGAGGTAGCTCATATTACTGCCAGACATGTTGTCAAACAAGATACCGCCAGAACAAGTGCAAGTACCCTCACTTTTTTATCTGTTTTTACCACTGGTAGTGTCGCTTTGGGAGATGCTACAAGTTTATGGAGCACAGCTGCAGTAAAAGGTTATGGGCGAGAAATGGAGTTACAAGCAGATGGTTTAGCGGCGGAATACTTATTTAACAGTGATTATGCTCCGCAGGCTATGGTTGAGGCCATAGGTGTATTAAAAGATCAGGAAAAATTTTCGCGTTATAGAGCTAAAGAAGAAGGTAACAGGGCGAAAAGTTATCATGGGGTATTCTCTACTCATCCTAGAAATGATGTTCGTTTAAAAGAAGTCGTTGCTAAAGCAGGCGAATTTATTGATAAAAAAGAAGATAGCGATAATAAAACTACTTATCGTGAACATATTGAAGGAATGATCTATGGCGTAAATTATGAGGCGATGAATAAACCTAAACCGATTGAAAAAGAGCGTTATATTCATCGTAAACTTGGATTCTCATTATTATTTCCAGAGAAGTGGCAGGTTATTCACACCCGCAAAGCAATTGTTGGACAAGCTAAAAATGACACGGCAAAATTAAATTTAACTATAGCGATAAATAAAGACAGATTAAATCCAGCAAATTACCTACGTAGTGTGACCAACGTTAGGCTACTGTTACGTTCGGAAGATTTTTCTCAATACGGTATGGTTGGGCATACTGGCATTATTAAAGGAACTAATGGTAAAGAAGATCAACGAGTTGCCGTTATTTTTCAAGGAAGTAAAGCTTATTTGTTAGTGGGTGAAGTTTTTAAGCCTGAAAAAGAAATAGATTACGATGCTTTATTTTTGAAAAGTATTCAAAGCTTTAGGCCTGAAGTTCCCCCTCAAATAGCTAAAAAGAACAGAACAATACACTATGTAAAAGCGAACCATAATACTCGGATGGATTTACTTGCTAAGCAAATGAATCTAGGGGCTTATTCAGAACAAGTGTTGCGTCTTATTAATGGCCTATATCCTAGAGGTGAACCAAAGCCTGGGGATTGGATTAAAATAGTTAAATAAATAGTAGCTAAAAGCTGACTGACCCATTATTAAAACATCTGAGCAGATAGAGTGATAGAACAAACAGAATCTATTGTTCTATCACTCTATTGTCTAATTATTTTATTAACAGTTACAAGGGATTACTGTATATCGCTTATTTTTATAAGACTGTTACTGGGTTAAGGGGGAGGTTTGCATTTAGATAACTGTTTATAACAGGTAAATGAAAGTTTGAATGATAAAACCAAACAAAACACTTGATGACTTGAAATGAATAATGATGATCTGAATATCTTTTAGTTTCTCATGCTCGTGTCTATTACATCAGCTTAACACTTCTCGATAACTGTCAAAGCCCCAATTTCATCCTTCTTCGCAAACGTTTATTGATATCGTGCTAGCGGAATATACCTCATTAAAGTGTTAGCTTATTTCATCTATTCAATTATTTCTTTATCTGCTAGCGGCTTAAATTTTACTATGAGCAATGGCAATAATGTTAAATTTGCGGCCAAAGCAACCAGCATAGAAAAACCAGTCAATAAACCAAAATACATCGAAGGCATAAAATTTGATAATACAAGAATTGAAAAACCTAAAGTGATAGTTATAGATGTGTAATACATGGCTCTACCAATGCTCGCGTGTGAGTTTAGCATGGCTGTTTTGTAGTTTTGGCATTGCTTGAACTCTAATTTAAACCTATGCACATAGTGAATTGAGTTATCGACGGCAATGCCAATACATATTGCGGCGATGGTTATCGTCATTATGTCTAATGGTATTTTTAACCATCCCATCAGACCAAGTACCATA
>Ga0209292_1003516_pt1 | contig 17159 bp, 16 predicted proteins | sample GOMGulsemesocosm_2_FD_184634 | JGI IMG/M metagenome (GOLD analysis project Ga0209292, IMG submission 184634) | Methane-oxidizing microbial communities from mesocosms in the Gulf of Mexico - GOM9C Gulf of Mexico (SPAdes) (version 2) | ecosystem: Environmental > Aquatic > Marine > Cold seeps... | reverse complement strand
ATATGTACTAAAAGCGATAAATACTTTATGCGCAGAATAAACCGTTTAGTACAAGGCGCTTTACATCATGCCGCCCATGCCACCCATACCACCGCCCATGCCGCCCATATCAGGCATAGCAGGAGCTGCATCTTGAGGCGCATCAGTAATCATTGCTTCAGTAGTCAACATTAAACCAGCAATTGAAGCTGCGAACTGTAATGCACTACGTGTTACTTTAGTTGGGTCTAAAATACCCATTTCTAACATATCACCGTAAGTGCTGTTACCTGCGTTGTAACCGAAGTTAGCTTTACCATTACGTACTTCGTTAAGCACTACTGATGATTCATCACCACAGTTAGCTACGATTTGACGAAGTGGCGCTTCCATAGCGCGAATAGCAACATTAATACCATGAGTTTGGTCTTCGTTAGCACCTTCTAAGTTTTTAATCGCTTCGGCAACACGAACTAAGGCAACACCACCACCGGCAACAACACCTTCTTCTACCGCTGCGCGAGTTGCATGTAATGCATCTTCAACGCGGAATTTTTTCTCTTTCATTTCAATTTCAGTAGCAGCACCGATTTTGATAACCGCAACACCGCCAGCTAACTTAGCTAGACGCTCTTGTAGTTTTTCTTTATCGTAATCTGAAGATGAATCTTCAATTTGACCACGAATTTGGCTAACACGTGCTTTTATGTCTGCATCTTCACCAATACCATCAATAATGATAGTGGTATCTTTAGAGATAACTACACGTTTTGCTTGACCTAAATCTTCTAATGTCGTTTTTTCAAGCTCCATACCGATTTCTTCAGAAATTACAGTACCAGCAGTTAAGGTAGCAACATCTTGTAGCATAGCTTTACGTCTATCGCCAAAACCTGGTGCTTTAACAGCTGCAACTTTAACGATACCGCGCATGTTGTTAACTACTAATGTAGCTAAGGCTTCGCCTTCAACATCTTCAGCAATAATTAATAATGGCTTGCCTGCTTTAGCAACACCTTCAAGTGTCGTTAATAACTCACGAATATTAGATACTTTCTTATCAACAAGAAGAATAAATGGGTTTTCTAATTCAACCGTGCCGTTTTCTTGGTTGTTGATGAAATAAGGAGATAAGTAACCACGGTCAAACTGCATACCTTCAACAACGTCAAGCTCATCAGTAAGTGCTTGACCTTCTTCAACCGTAATAACTCCTTCAGTGCCAACTTTATCCATTGCAGTTGCAATGATTTGACCAACAGTCTCGTCAGAGTTCGCAGAGATAGTACCTACTTGCTCAATCGCTTTGTTGTCAGTTACTGGTGTAGAGTTGTCTTTCAATGCAGCAACGGCAGCGATAACAGCTTTGTCGATACCACGTTTAATATCCATTGGGTTCATACCAGCAGCAATAGACTTTAGGCCTTCATTCACAATGGCTTGTGCTAAAACAGTTGCCGTTGTTGTACCGTCACCTGCTTCGTCATTAGCTTTAGAAGCAACTTCTTTCACCATTTGTGCGCCCATGTTCTCAAACTTGTCTTCAAGTTCAATTTCTTTAGCAACGGTAACACCATCTTTAGTGATTGTTGGACCACCAAAAGATTTATCAATTACTACATTACGGCCTTTAGGACCTAAAGTTACTTTTACCGCGTCGGCTAATACATTTACACCACGTAGCATTTTTGCACGTGCGTCATTTCCAAATAATACGTCTTTTGCAGCCATGTTATTTATTCCTATAATTTTGTTTATATTTTGTAGGCGGACTTATTTTCGAATGAAAGTATTCGCGCGAATACTTTCCCGCCTGAATTTAGTTAGCGCGAATAAATTCCCGCCTACAGAAGTGACTATTCTACGATTGCAAGAATGTCTGATTCTGAAAGGATTAATACTTCTTCGCCATCAATCTTTTCAGTTTTAACGCCGTAACCTTCACTGAAGATAACTTGATCGCCAACTTTAACGTCTAATGCACGTACTTCGCCATTCTCTAAAATGCGACCATTACCTACAGCAATAACTTCGCCGCGAGTAGATTTTTCAGCCGCACTACCCATTAATACGATACCGCCTTCTGATTTAGTTTCTGCGTCTTTACGCTTAACAATTACACGATCATGTAGTGGACGAATGCTCATTAATTCTCTCCTGAGATTTTTCAATTATATGGTTAATTTTCTAGTCTTACGTAACCATTAAAGTTAAGGACTAGCGATTGTTGTTTATAGAAATGGGGATAAAAAAAGCCGACACAAGGTCAGCTTTAAAATAAATGTAGTGCAAGGTAACTATATAACTAGTCTTTACGCTGAAACTCACCTTCTAGGGTTTCACCATTGTGATGAGAGAGTGGTTTGCTGTCTTGAGTAAAGCTCTGCTCTTGTGATTCATGTTGATACACATTGCCAGTTCCGCCCTGGGTATATGTTGCGCCAGCACCAAACTGGTTTACCTTTATATGCTTTTGTACGTAGCTGGCAATACCAGCACGTACACTAGGTATAAGTAAGGACAAACCGAAAATATCGGTAACAAAGCCTGGCGTTACTAATAACACGCCCGCAACTAATAACATTAACCCGGTAACTATTTCATCCGATGGCATTTCACCTTGTGCCATCTTAGCTTGTACATTTTGCATTGTTGCAAGACCTTGTTGACGGACATATTTAGCCCCAAGCCAAGCACTTAAAATTACAATAGCGATAGTTGGCCATACACCAAGTAAAGCACCAACCTGCATGATCACCGTGATTTCAATGATGGGGATAATGATAAAAAGTACAAATAATAGCTGAAACATAATAATTCCTTCATTTCTATGAAACTTATATTGGGTCTAACGGGTCTTTTTCAAGGCTAGTTGATATAGCAATTTGATTAAGTTACTTCCTTACTCAGAGCTTCATTGGTGAGCTTAGAACAAACAAAATTTGTTAAACATAGTTACTCTATATTTCATTAGTTTTGTAATGTTATCAGTTTACCAATGAGTTCCCAAAGGGCGAGTTTAAAAGGCTTATATGCTACGTCATTGATTTTAATAAGGGAATAACCATTCTCTGCAATCAATACCTTGCCTCTAAGCCTTTTAATTCTCGCTGAGTGGGAAAGAACTCAAACAACTTGGTATTAGTATCAAGATTAGCCTTAAGTTTTCATTAATACTCAGGGTATACTATCAGCAAGATGGTTGTTATGAGGTAACAAATTTGTATCAATTAGTATTAACAACGTGTCCAGATGAAACCGTAGCAAAAGATATTGCTAAACATTTGGTTACTGAAAAACTTGCCGCCTGTGTCAATATTATTGCTAACATCACCTCGGTATATTGCTGGCAGGACGAATTACAGTGTGACAATGAAGTACAGTTACTGATTAAAAGCAATGAAGAAAATTTTGTAGCTTTAAATAAGCGAATCAACCAATTACACCCGTATGACGTGGTAGAAGTTATTGCCTTGAACATCCAGCAAGGTGATATGAATTATTTGAACTGGATCACCAACTCTTTGAAGTAGGCTTAATGAAAAATTTACTTTCTCTTTGTTTGATTATGTTAACTGCTTTTACTTTCTTTCCCGCTGAGGCAGAAGAAAAGCAATCTATTTTTGATGTATCTAACACCAGCTTATTCAGTAATGATGATGAATTCTTAAGAGTTGACCAAGCTTTTACTTTTAATTTTTATCAAAAAAACAATCTGTTAGAAGTTAGCTTTGATATTGCACCCGGCTATTATCTTTATCGTCATCAATTTAAGTTTAAAGGTAAGGATGTCAATTTTACCCAGGTCACCTTACCGAATGGCATAGACCACGAAGATGAATTTTTTGGTGTACAAAAAATATTTACCGAGCACTTAAGTTTCACCATAAACCTTGAACATGTAGATAGCGATGGCAATATTAAGCTCACTTATCAAGGCTGTGCTGAAAAAGGTTTATGTTATCCACCTACAAGCAAAGTAATTGAACTTAGTAAAATTGATCTTGATGAAAGATCTCCTTTTAACACTGCATCATCAAATATAAACAAAGAAGTTAATACTCCCTCAAACGAAAACATTACGCCAAAAAGTGAACAACATCACTTAGCAGATATGCTTAAGCAAGATAGCTTATTATTAACGCTAATAGCTTTTTTCGTCGGTGGATTATTACTATCATTCACGCCTTGTGTTTTCCCTATGTACCCTATTTTGACAGGCATCATTGTTGGTCAAGGAAAGCAGTTAACCACTAAGAAAGCATTTACCTTATCTTTTTTCTACGTACAAGGTATGGCGGTAACTTATACGATTTTAGGTATTGTGGTTGCATTGGCAGGGGCTAAATTCCAAGCAGTATTTCAACACCCTGCGGTATTGATAGGTCTTAGTGTTCTATTTATATTTTTAGCATTATCAATGTTCGGCGTCTTTAACTTAGCGTTACCTGCTAGCTGGCAAAATAAACTTAATAACATAAGTAACAAACAAAAAGGTGGCTCCATAACAGGAGTGCTAATGATGGGGGTTATTTCAGGCTTAGTCGCTTCTCCTTGTACAACAGCGCCACTCACTGGCGCATTGCTTTATATATCTCAAACGGGTGATGTAATCCTGGGAGCATCAGCATTATATGCCTTAAGTTTAGGTATGGGATTACCTTTACTTATTTTAGGCAGTTCAGGTGGTAAATTATTACCTAAAGCAGGGGCTTGGATGAATATTATTAAGAATATTTTTGGTTTATTGTTATTAGCAGTACCTATATTTTTATTAGAGCGTTTCATCCCCGAAACGGCAAGCCAAGCATTATGGGCATTACTCATATTAGCCAGTGCCAGTTACTTCTATGTAACGAATCAAAACCACGCTGAAACTAAAGTAGATAATCAAAAAGCCAAAGGTTTCTGGTACGGTTTTCGCTCTTTAGTTATATTTTTGATGCTGTTTTTTGGTGCTAACCTTGCTTACCAATTAGCATTTCCAAGCAATAACACGGCTATAACCGATAGCCAACACGGTAACTTTAAACAAGTCAGCACCTTGGCTGAGCTTAATAAGGAAGTTTCGCTTGCTAATAAGCAGGGCATGACTGTAATGGTAGATTTATACGCTGATTGGTGTATTGCTTGTAAAGAGTTTGAAAAATATACTTTTGTTGATAAACAGGTACAACAAGCATTAAGTAATACTGTATGGCTACAAATAGATATGACAGAATTTGATTCAACCCCTAATGCTGAGCTTGTACAACATTATAATATTTTAGGGCTCCCCTCAATTTTGTTTTTTGATTTACAAGGAAATGAATTAGCTAAACAGCGTACAACCGGATTTATGAGTGCTACAGAATTTAGAGATCATATTCAGGCAATATTTTAATATAGGTCTAATACCAGCACAATTAAGCTGTTGCCCACTTGTGCTGGTTAAAATACTATTAGGCATTACTCTCACTCCTAATAGCAAGCTCTTGGTCAATCGAGTGCCTTGCCTTAATTTATCTTCCCCTTCGCGCAACAAGATCACAAATATAATGGCATTGGTATAATAACGAGAGGGACGATATTTACTTAACACACCAATGTTTATTGACGATATTGATTAATAACCAGGACCAAGACCTTGAATAAATCTTCTAGTATAGTGTTTCATTAGGCTAACCTAACAAGCCAACCAAAGCGTAACTTGAGCTTAGGCTGACTTATCTATCGATAAGTCATTACCAAGCTTCTTTGGTACTTTCCAATACCCTGAAGTCGTTTGCTTATCCAACATAACAAACAGGTCTTTTTCTGGAATAGGTTTAGAGTAATAATAACCTTGAATTATATCGCAATCATTTTCAGTTAAACTGCGCAATTGCGCTTGAGTCTCAACGCCTTCAGCCACTACCATCAAACCTAGATTTTTAACCATCGCAATGGTTGAGGTAATAATTTGGAAATCAGAATGATTTTCTAACATACCGAAAACAAAACTCTTATCAATTTTGATTACGTCAACGGGCATTTTCTTTAAATATGCTAACGATGAATAACCCGTGCCAAAATCATCAATAGCAAAACTAAAGCCGATAACTTTTAAAGACTCCATCATCGCTATGGTGTGATCCATATCTTTAACTAAAGTCTGCTCCGTTAGCTCTAACTCGAAATTGTGTGCGCTTAGAGAAAACTCTGCTAATAGGTCTTTAAGGAAGCGGGGTAAGTTAGCGTCAATAAACTGCCCAGCAGATAAATTGATAGCTATGCGCGCTTCATCTAAACCGTATTTTTTTATTTCTATGGCTAGCTCAAAGCATCGGCGAATAATCCAATAGCCTAGTTCAATCATATGCTGTGAATTTTCTAAGATGGGGATAAAATCTTCTGGAGAGATCATACCTCGCTCAGGATGTTGCCAGCGTAATAAGGCCTCAAAACCATAAAGTTTTTTAGTTTTTGCACATATTTGTGGTTGTAAACTTAAAGTAAATTGCTGTTTAGCTAACGCTTGTCTGACTTCACCTTCAAGCATTACCCTATGAGCCACTCGTTGAAACATCTCCTGATGGTAGACATGGTATTGACCACCGCCATTATCTTTTGCTTCATACATAGCAATATCAGCATGACTAATCAAATCATCTGACTTATCAGTAGGAGATTCAGTATAGGCAATACCAATACTAGTAGAGACATAGAAAATATTAGAGCCAAGTTTTATCGATTCTTTAAATTGCAATAGGACTTTTTCTGCGACTTCAATAGCTTCATCAACACCATTTAGGTGACTAAGGACAATGACAAATTCATCACCACCAAATCGACAAGCTAAGTCAATTTCCCCCACACTCACCCGCACGCGATCTGCGGCTTGAATAAGTAACTTATCACCAATATTATGGCCATTACTGTCGTTAACTTTTTTAAAATCATCCAGATCTAAAAATAACACGGCAACACCACTTTTATGCCGTGTAATATTTGCTAGAGATTTTCGTAATTGATAATTGAGCATATTCCGATTAGGCAAACCGGTAAGCAAATCATACATTGCAATGTTTTCTAGTTCTTTAGTTTTTTGCTCTACCACAAGGTTAAGCTGCTCTAACTCAAAACTCAGTTCTTGTGATGAACGCGCTAAAACATCAAGCTCATCGGCAAACATTCGAGGTCTTTTTAAGTCCACTTGACGAAATTCATCAAACTTTTTTTGCGCCAATAGAGGCAAAGCATTTGATAGCAGCAACAATCGTTTAGTGAATGGGCTAGAAATAAAATAGACAAAAGCGGCGAGCAAAATAAATATAGTACTTAAGGATAAAATGAAACGTTTTTGATAAGCGTCATTTTTTGCTTTATAAGCAGTGACATCATCAATTAAGGCGAGATAGAAGTCGTGCTGTGTCTGCTTCGATAAAGGTAATAAATTAATCAGGTAACTTTCATTTTCCAAATCAAGCTGCAAACCTTGTTCAAGTATAAAATTGAGCCCTGAATAAATCCCTCCAGTGGCGAGCAACGACTCGGTTAACACCATGTTTGAAGCTGATAGTACTTTCACCGATTCATTTTTTATTTTATATGTATCTTGAGCCGGAATACGGATAACCGCAACATCTCTATTTAATGTAGTTTTCAAGGCAAAAAGCATATCGACCAAAGATGTGCTCATGGTAACAACAACAGTATCCCCTTGTTTATTAAGTAAGGGTAAACTTAGTAGCAATTGACAGCTTTGTGGACAATAAACACGATACTCAGGCTCTTGTAACCTAAACACTTGCGCAATATTATCTTGCACTACCCGAGGAAAATCATTGGTAGCAAATAATATGTTCTGCTTATCATCAACCAGCCAAATATCTTCAACATTCAGGTGCAATTGTAAAGCATCATATTGTTTTTCAAGTTGCACGGCTAATGTTGAAAAGTCATCTTGCTCTGACAATTGAATTAAATCGGTAAATGACTCTAACCAAACCGTTAACTTAGTACGTAAAATATTATTATGCAGATTAACTTGCACTTGTCCCTGGGTAATATTGCTTTGCTGAAAGTCACGATAATCCTGCTGTAAACGCCAATAAGATAACGTGGAAAATCCAACAGCTAAAAAGAGTAAAGTGGATACAATTAAGACCAAAAGTTTAGTTGGTACACCAACAAATTTTTTATTCATAAACTACTGCTTTTAAAACCAATACATTAACTGGACTGCCCACATTTCCCAGTCTTCAGAGTCATTGATTATTATATTTGGAACCACAACCGGTGTTAATCTTCCGGCACCTTTTACCCAATGATACTCCATGCGAGCACTAAAGTTACTGGTGACATCATAATTTAATCCTAAAGTGATGTCTTTATGAAAACCAAAGTAATAAGGGGTTCCCGTAGTTTGTTCTAACACTTTCCCATCTTTATCGTCTTTATTAAGATAAAAATCTTCATATCGCGCTAATAATGTCATTTTCCCAGTCAATTTATAACGTGATTGTAGGTAGAAGCCTTGACCTACATTATCAAGTTCAAAGCCAGGAAAGTAAAAATCGTCGATGGTAAAACGTTGTTGGTATAGCTCACCACTAAACTCCCACGTTTCCCCTTCATATAACGCGTTCACGGTATAAAATTGAAAAGCAAAATCCGCATCAAAAAAATAATCACCATTACTTTGGCCGACACTATCATAGGTAAAACCAGCATCGAGTAATGAAATACCAAACCGCCACGATGAAAATGCGGGCTGCCAATATAGACTTGTTTGAGCATCATAATCTTGCTCCGCTGTACCTAGTGCTAATTCACTTAAAATATTTGTCGTTTGTTCATCAGATATTGGTGATGAACCGTAACTAATTTGCCAATCAAAATTGCCATAATCGTCTGAGCTATAACTAATTTTACTTGCTATACCATCACTGCCAACGGCAATATCTCTAAAACCATCGAAATAAACAGACTGTGGTAAAATGATACTAGGCCTAGCAAAAGGAATATCTCTAGAGCTGGAATAAAGCCAATGATTATTCTTAAAACGCCCCAAATAGATGTTAGCCTGCCAATTTTCATTGGTAAAAGCTGACCAATCGATTAATGCATAATCAACTCGCGCCCCTTGTGCATAGCGATTTCCGCCATCAAGATAAACCACCTGCCCTGCAAGGCGAAGTTTGTTCGTTAGCTGATATGATGCATTAAGGCCTAACTCTGTTAACTCTGTAGAAAGTGAGCCGTCGTCATTAACAAAGTCGCTACCGTCGACATCTATTAACCCTTGAGAAATAAAACCATGCAGTTGCAAATCTGAAGAGTTAGAGGAGCTTTTATCTTCCTGCGCATGGATAGGACTTACACTTAGGCCAACTATCAAAATAGCAATGGCTTGAATTCGGGATTTCCTGCCTATAAAAGAAAATATATCATGCACTATGTTCAATACTTCTACTGCAGTATTAGCCTTTAATTTTGACAACATTTACCACTCCTTTACTACGACCTTTCTGCTCTTTTTCCATAACAGAGACTTTTTGACTACTTGTCGCCATCTCAGCAACAGTTTTGCGGTGTTCTTGTTGTATTTTTTTTAGGGTGATGTCTTCAATATAACCAATAGAACCGGGAGTTTGTTTGACGGCTTGAATAAGCGCTCGTTCTGATTCGACAATAGTAGGTGCCACTCCTAACCCTGAGTAAGTTAACTTATGCCAAATACGATTGAGCTGATATGGGAAAATTTGCAGCCGTTCTTTAGCAAAACGTTGGTGTAGCACATGCTGGTTAGGTAAAACAAAAACGTTAATGGCGCTGTTATCGCTCCAACGTAATTGCCGCATAGTATAAATACGGCGTAACTGTGACTTAGTTAGACTACGCTCTGCAACTTGCGGATGAGTCACAACCTCAATGGCTGTGACCTTAGAAGCAAAAATACACGCAAATACAAGAGCGAGAATGAGAGAATAGTATTTAATAAGGTAGCCTTATGATGAAACTTGTACAAATGTAGAAAAAACTATTAAAATCAATACAGTAATAGCAATAACTCAATAATGATAGCTCAAATCAACAAAAAATCAACATTTACCTACCTATTAAAGAGCTACTTAAAGAGGTTTGACCAGTACTTTGCTGCTATATTCTTCGAAAACACAATCATTATCGCCAATAACAAAAAAACAGAGAAAAATACGTTTTTTTTATTCACAGCAGCCTAAAATTATGTAATTATTAGCGTCAATTATATTTTAATGGTTATTTAGCAGAAGATGAGCGCAAAGTTTACAGTTTTAGTGATAAATGGCCCAAACTTAAATATGCTTGGCAAACGTGAACCTACTATATATGGTAAACAAAGCCTAACAGACATAATTGATGAATTAACAATACAGGCTGAAGGTAAACAGATTGCGTTAACACATCTGCAGTCAAATGCTGAACATGAATTGATTGAAGTAATACATCAAAGTTATCAACAAGTAGATTTTATCATTATCAACCCTGCCGCTTTTACTCATACTAGTGTTGCAATAAGGGATGCTCTACTTTCTGTAGCTATACCCTTTATAGAGGTGCATTTATCAAATGTTCACGCTCGCGAGGATTTTAGAAAGCATTCTTATTTCTCAGATGTTGCCGTTGGTGTTATCTGCGGACTTGGCTCACAAGGCTATAGTTACGCTCTTGATGCTGCCCACGCTCACTTAACTAGAAAATAACTTCGTTCATAAAAACCAATAACAAACCGTAACAGTTAATGACCAGTCATTAACCTATATTAAAAAAAACATTAATTTTTGCAACCCAATTTAAGGTGTCCCAATGGATATTCGTAAAATAAAAAAACTTATCGAGCTAGTTGAAGAGTCAGGTATCAATGAACTAGAAATTTCTGAAGGTGAAGAATCAGTACGCATTTGTCGTGGGGGAACTGTTGTTGCAGCTGCTCCAGTAATGCAAGCTGCCCCGATTGCAGTTGCCGCTGTTGCTGCAGCACCAGCTGATACCGCTGCTCCAGTAATTTCTGGTCATGTAGTTCGCTCTCCGATGGTTGGTACTTACTACGCTTCAGCTTCTCCAGATGCTCCTTCATTTGCTGAAGTTGGTAAACATGTAAATGCTGGTGATACCTTATGTATTGTTGAAGCAATGAAAATGATGAACCAAATTGAAGCAGACAAATCTGGCGTTATTAAAGAAATATTAGCGCAAAATGAAGACGCTATTGAATTTGACCAACCGCTATTCATCATTGAATAAACCCACTTATCTTAAATAAAAGATTTCAAACATAAGGGTTATTCCATGTTAGAGAAAGTTGTTATCGCCAATCGTGGCGAAATTGCCTTAAGAATATTACGCGCTTGTAAAGAGTTAGGTATCAAAACTGTCGCTGTTCACTCAACTGCAGATAAAAACCTAAAACACGTTTTATTAGCCGATGAAACCATTTGTATTGGTAAAGCTGCAGCACCGGAAAGCTACCTTAATATTCCAGCAATTATTACCGCAGCAGAAGTAACGAATGCCGTAGCTATTCATCCTGGTTATGGTTTTTTAGCTGAAAATGCTGATTTTGCTGAACAAGTTGAAAACTCTGGTTTTGCCTTTATCGGTCCAAAAGCAGAAAGCATCCGTATCATGGGTGATAAAGTTCAAGCTATCAAAGCCATGAAAGTAGCCGGTGTACCCTGTGTACCTGGTTCAGATGGTCCATTAGATGACAATGACGATACTAATAAGGCCCATGCTAAACGCATTGGTTACCCTATTATCGTTAAAGCTGCTGGTGGTGGCGGTGGTCGTGGTATGCGCGTAGTGCGCAGCGAAGAAGAATTGATAGAGTCTATTGCCTTAACCAAAAAAGAAGCAGGCACTATTTTCAAAAATGATATGGTTTACATGGAAAAATTCCTTGAAAACCCACGTCATGTTGAAATTCAAATCATGGCTGACGGTAAAGGCAGTGCAATTCACTTAGGTGAGCGTGACTGTTCAATGCAACGTCGTCACCAAAAAGTAGTTGAAGAAGCTCCAGCACCAGGCATTACTCCTGAAATGCGCGCCAAGATTGGTGAGCGTTGTTGTAACGCTTGTGTCGAAATTAACTATCGCGGCGCTGGTACTTTTGAATTCTTGTATGAAAATGGTGAATTCTACTTCATTGAAATGAATACACGTATTCAGGTTGAACATCCAGTAACTGAAATGATCACCGGTGTTGATTTGATCAAAGAGCAACTTCGCATTGCTGCTGGTCTGCCGTTATCTTGTACGCAAGACGATATTAAAGTTTCAGGTCACTCTATTGAATGTCGTATTAATGCTGAAGATCCTCGTACCTTTATCCCTTCACCGGGTAAGATCACGCGTTTCCATCCGCCTGGTGGTTTAGGTGTGCGTTGGGATTCTCATATTTATGCTGATTACTCTGTGCCACCTCATTATGACTCTATGATTGGTAAACTAATCACTTGGGGTGATAACCGCGATGTAGCAATTGCCCGTATGCGCAATGCTTTATCAGAGTTAGTGATTGATGGTATTAAAACTAACATTACTTTGCATCAAGATATTTTAAGTGATCAAGGTTTTGTTAATGGTGGTGCTAACATTCATTACTTAGAGCACAAATTAGCTGAACTTGATTAGTTTTTGTTAGAGGCTAGCATTGCTCAATGCTAGCCTTCGTGTTCATAGTAAAAGCCCTGCAATTGCAGGGCTTTTTTGTTACTCTAGCTTTATTGATAAGCTATGCTTTTATACTAAATTGAGTCGAATAAACATGTCAAATTCCCATGAAAAACCGATAGCCCCTGCAGATGATGATTGTTGCGGCGGTGGTGCTTGTAACCCTTGTGTTTGGGATAATTATTACGCCAAGTTACAAAAATGGCGCATTGAAGAAGCAAAACGTCGAGATCAAGCTGAATCAGAGCAAAGCCAAAGCTAAATTACCTTAAATAGTTGCCTTTCATTCTCTTTATTGCAAAAATCAAAAGGTTATAAAAAATCATAAAATAAAGGACGAACGACATGAAAGCAATAAAAAAACTGCTTACAGCGACTACGGTATTAGCGGCTGTAACAATGACAGGTTGTGGCTCAACAAGCCCTACCCCTGAAACAGATGCTGTTTTAAATAATTTAGGTATTGCTGAGGGAGCCACTGTATACGCGTTAGTTAATCTCCATGCTGATGCTGCAAACAACCGTTTCCATGCCATGAATTATCAACTAACAAAACTTATGCCGATATGTAGTGAGTTTGTTATTACTGATATAGAAACTAAAGCTATTGAGTTAACCCATAAAGGTGTGGAATACACCTATTTATGGGATAAATATACCCGTAATGCTGGACAGTCACTCACGGTTAACTTTGCTCAGTTTTTTGGTAAATCATGTGATGATGTTAAAGCCAAAGTTAGTAGTCTTAGTGCCTTAGATCAAAAAGGTATAAAACGTGGCCAACCAATCGTAGGTATGAGTAAAGAAGGTGTATTGATTGCTATGGGTCGCCCACCTATCCATGCGACACCAGATTTAGACGGTGAGCTATGGACATATTGGGTTAACAGATGGGCACGAAACGTGCTTGAATTTGACGAATCAAATACCCTCAAACATATTCAAAAATAGATAGAATCACTTTTATTTCTATTAATAAAAAAGCCAGTAAAGCATTAACTTTACTGGCTTTATATTATGAACATCTACCTATTGGAATATCAAAACACTACCTAGTTTTCATTACATCTTAGCAACACGTTTAGCAAAAACATTGGCTTTATTGAATCCAATACTTGAGTTCCTCGCCAGTTTACTAAACATCAAATAACACCAGGGTACAAGGTATAAACTCGTCACAGTAGAGAATGTCAAACCACCAATAATGGCCACTGCCAGAGGAGCATAAGATGGACCATCACCACCAATTTGTGTAGAGCCTAATGCAAGTGGCACCATACCTAATACTGTTGTTGCTACTGTCATAAGCACTGGGCGTAGACGGGTGATGCAAATATCTGCAATTACCGTCTCCAACTCTTCTATTTTTGGTGACATCTGGTTTATTTGATCAATAAGCACAATACCATTATTGACGACAATCCCCATTAAAATTAAAATTCCAATCATACCCATCACTGACATGCTGCTTCCTGTGAGAAGGAAGAACCAGAAGACACCTACGATTGAATAAAGAATCGAACTGATGATAGCAGCAGGCAAAAGTAACGACTCAAATAAAGCGGCCATCACTATATATATCATCGCTAACGCCAGCAGCATATTCACTAACATAATATTTTGCTCTTGTTGTTGACGATTAAAGCCACGTCCCAATTTCCAGGTATAACCAGCAGGTAAGTTTAGTGTTTCCATGGCCTGTTCAATACGTTCTTGGGCTTGCTCCATGGTTATACCATTCATGTTTGCACCTATAGTCAATGCCGTTTGTCGCTCTTCACGATAGATGGCAGCAAGTCTCGGCTGAACCTTAAATTGAGCAACACTTTCTAGACTTATATTTTGACCATCAATTTGAGTGATTGGTAGTTTCTTCAATTGATTTAAGGAGTACTTAAGACGTTCATCATAAAGTAGACGAATATTTACTTCGCCATTAGGGTCATGACGGAAACTTCTCAGTTCTAAACCACGTAGAGCAGTACCAACTATTTGAGCAACTTGCCTAGAATCTAATCCCAATTGATTGGCTTTAAACCTATCTATCATCACCACCATTTCTTTTTGGTGTTGAGAGATATCACTTTTAACGTCAGTTAAGCCCTCCACATGAGAAAGAACCGGTACAATTTGATCTGACAACTTCATCAACATCTCTGTTGAGGCGCCCAACAAGGTAAGACTAACGCCACCACTTTTAGCACTCTGCCAGCCAAAATCTGGCTTAGCCTCAGCAAAGTTTGGCATCTCTTTTCGGATTCGCTCTTTTAACTCATTCATTGAAATATCACGGCTTTCTTTCAGTAACAAAGTAGAAGAAGCGCGTTCACCACTGTAGTAACTGTAAACCGACTCTATATAAAACTCATCTTTATGTTTATATAAGTAGTCTTCCATACGGTTCACCATACCTTCTACGTGTTCAAGCGGGAACTGCCCTTCAACGTGATAGCGCATAAACAAACGTGTACCATCTTGATTGTCGTTGTTATCAGAGGTGATAACGCCCATAGGAATTGCTGTACTAGCTAATATCAACAGTGCACAAAACCCGGTAATTTTAGGATGAGCTAATACCCATGATAGGCTTTTTTTATAGCGTGCACTGCCCTGCTTCACCGCTTCATTTTTTGGCTTATTCGTTGATTTAGGTGCAAGACTTTCTAGTGACATTTTACTTAATAATAAAGGTAGCAATGTTTTGGCAATCAATAACGACGCAGCTAATGAAATACAAATGGCAATTGCGACATGCTCTAAGAAAACTGTCAGCTGAACTTTTTCGCCAATAATGTTTGGCAAAAACACTATCATGGTCGTTAGTGTACCCGTCATTACCGCTAATGAGACCTTATCCACCCCCTGCAATATGTTCTTAATTTTGTCTTTTTTAGTACTTGCTGGATTATTACGATGCTCAGCTGCAATAGATTCGGTGATCACTACAGAGTTATCAACCAACATGCCTACCGCTAATAGTAGCCCCATCATTGAGAGAATATTGAGCGAATAACCTAACAAATACATCACCGCTAACGTGATACAAATTGAAAACGGTACTGAAGCCACAACCAACATAGTTGCAGTTGTATTTCGAAGAAAAAGAAATAACACAATAAATGACAGCGTGGCGCCAATAGCGCCAGCCATTAACAAGTCAGCTAAAGAGTCCGTTACGCCTTTTGCTTGGTCTTCCATCATAAATATATTGATACCGCTAAATTGCGAGCTTTTTGATATTTCATCAACAGCAGTAACAACTCGTCCTGCGACATCAACAAGATTTGCACTAGACTCCTTAAATATATTAACGCCAATAGCATAACTTCTATCTAGATGACGTCCATCTATACGTTCTGGTTGTTCAAAAGCGACCTGAGCAACATCACCAAGATAAACATTGTCTTTAACCATTAGCGCTCGAATGTCATTTAGCTCAGTAAACTCACCTTTAGGGCTAATTCTAATGCTGTTAGTCGCTGACTTTAACGAACCAGCATTAATAGTGAAGTTATGTGCCTGCAGTATTTGCGTTAACTGTTGAACATCAACATTATGGCTTGCCATACGCTCAGTAAGTAAGCGAATAGAAATTTGCCTTTGATCGACACCATAAAGCTCAACCTTTGAAACGCCCGACATCCGCTCCAAAGGCTTTTTCAAGTAATTGTTAAGGAGTTGAAAGCTATTTTTTAGTTCACGTTCACTAGAGATACGTAGTGTTAAAATAGGCATATCTGCGGTTGAAAACTGGTAAACAAATACCCGCTGTAAATCTTCAGGCAATAAATGACGAACCGCATCAATTTTTTCACGTGCTTCAATCGACTTGCCCGTTAGGCTACTTTCCCATTCAACTTCAATGCCTATTTCGGCACCATGTTCGTTTGAGCGAGAAGTTAGGCGCTGTATGCCGCCCATTGTTGCTAATGCTTCTTCAAGCGGTTTAGTTACTAGTCGCTCAACTTCTGCAGGCGTTGATGCTTGATATGGCGCGCTAATTACCATTTCAGGAATATCGATACCGGGCCATTTTTCAAGTGGCAGTAACTGACTCGCCGCTACGCCCATCATCAACATAGTTAGACAAAGCATCAATGTAGTCACTGGCTTTCTAATAGCCAGCGCAGTTAAGTTAAACTTACTATTAGACATTTTGTGGCTCCAACATTGCACTTTGTCCAGATACTTTATTATCTGTGCCAGTATCTTCAGCGGTCTTTGAAGCAAACTTCTTATGATCAAATAACTGATAAAGCACAGGCAAAACGATCAAGGTTAATAACGTTGAACACAGAAGACCACTAATAACTGTGATTGCCATCGGTGTTCTAAGCTCGGCCCCTTCACCAACACCCAAGGCCATAGGTAACAAGCCAAGTGCCGTCGTGAGTGTTGTCATTATGATTGGACGTAATCGAGACTGAGCAGCTTGCTTGATAGAGCTCTCCTTATCTTGACCTTGTTCGCGTAATTGATTAATTCTATCTAATAGAACAATG
>Ga0209292_1003515_pt1 | contig 17163 bp, 7 predicted proteins | sample GOMGulsemesocosm_2_FD_184634 | JGI IMG/M metagenome (GOLD analysis project Ga0209292, IMG submission 184634) | Methane-oxidizing microbial communities from mesocosms in the Gulf of Mexico - GOM9C Gulf of Mexico (SPAdes) (version 2) | ecosystem: Environmental > Aquatic > Marine > Cold seeps... | reverse complement strand
TCACCTTTAGGGGCTTGTAAAGAGAAGTATTCTAAAAAGCGTGGTGAAATAAATGACTCAGCTAGACCTTGGAAAACAATACCTAAAATCATCATAAAGGCAATTGGATTCATCTGCATAAAACCAAGGTCAATGTCACCTGGAATCATGTTACCCGAAGCCATTAATAACGCTGAAAATGGCATAATGAACATACCCGTAGTCATTGAAAACAGAGCACTACGATTTTTCATCATTGAGGTAACAAAGCTCACTGTCAATACCACAATAAGTGGATTAACGTTTGCATACCAAGAAGGAGATGCTCCTTCACCTGCCATACGTAATACATATTTTGGCATTGTCGCGTATAGTTGATGTTGTACCATCCAAAAACCGGTGATGATTAAAATTAATGCAACTAAACGTCCATTCGATAACACTTTAATAAACGCTGTCCAAACCTCACTTAAGCTTTTTGAATTATCATTATGCGCAGTATTTTTAAAGAAAAATAAGATGCAGAAAAATGCCATTAACGTCATCGAAGCAGCAAAGTAATTAAGATTAATAAGACCCAGGTCACCCATAGACTCTCGTAAAGGCTTCACAATTGTTTTTCCTGAAAAAGCACCGATATTAACCATCATATAAAAGATAGAAAAACCCTTGGCTCGATTATCTGGCGTGGTTGATTTAGCAACGGTTCCCGTGATTACTGCCTTAATAAATGAACCACCTATCATTATAACTACCATGATGGGAATAATGGCCCAACGAATCTCCGCTTCAAGTAAACCAGTAAAGACAACCTCTCGCCCATACTGTACTAGACCTTGCCCTTCTAACAAGGTAGGAAATATAGCTAAACCGGCATAACCAAAAGTTAATAAACCAAAAGCTAACATTAACGAACTTCGAAAACCTATTTTATCTGCCAAAGCGCCTGTAAACGTAGGTAAAAAATATAAACCGGCAGAAAATGAGCCAGAGATCCAAGCTGCTTCAATATCGTCAAAACCTAAAATTCGCGAAAGATATAAAGTAATAACAATGAACACACCATAATAGGCTGCTCGTTCAAGTAATTCTACGCCATTCGCGGTCCAAAAATCTTTTGGAAAACCTCGCCATAAGTTATTTTCTTTAACCTTATTTGTGGTTTTGTCTGTTGTCATAATACTTCTTCTTATAATTACGATGCTGCCTAACGACTACATATTGTTACGTTAATTTTATTACCAATTTATGCTAATAGATAAAATTGACGAAATACACCCACATAACCTCTATTTAATCTCGATTTTCACTCTATTCGACGAATTTAATACACTTTTAATTGGTTTAACGTTTAAAAAAACATAAACTCGGTGAGTTAAAAAATTTTCGAATAGACCTCTAGGACTAGTAATGAAACTAAAAATAAACTCGTTAAAACAAGCCTTAGCAATTAGCTTAGGTTTGTTAACTTGTTCAGTGGCCAACGCTGAACAATCAAGCAAAGTTATTACCGCTGAAAACTTAGCAACTTTGCAATCAGTTAGCCAAGCTCAAGTAAGCCCAAGCGGTGAGTATATTGCTTACACTCGCTCTGTGCCTCGTGAAATTTATGTAGAGAAAGACGGTAAAAACTGGGGTGAATTATACCTAGTAAATGATAAAGGCGTTGAGCGTCCATTTATTACTGGCAAGGTGAATATTCATAACATTCAATGGTCAGCTGATGGCTCATTGATTTATTTCCTAGCAAAAATGAATGACGATAAGTTCACCACGCTTTATCAAATCCCAGCAAACGGCGGCCAAGCTCAAAAAACATTGGCCTTAAAAGATACCAGTATTGGTAAGTACGCACTTAGCAGTGACAATAAGAAAATTGCCATATTAGCAAAAAAAGCCAAGGCTAAATCAGATAAAAAACTTAAAGAGTTAGGTTTTAAAGCTGAAGTTTTTGAAGAGCAATTAACTGACCAGCTCTTATATGTGACCGATCTTACTCAGTCTGATAAAGCTATTACCCCAGAAGCATGGAACATCAAAGGTTATGTATCTGATGTACATTTTTCACCAACGGGTAAAGACTTATTAGTAAAAACTCAACCTACCGCATTAATTGATGACAAGTACATGAAGTCACAATGGCACATTGTTGATATCGCTAAAAAAGCTGTTAAAACTTCTTTTGCTACCGAAGGTAAATTAGGCGCAGCTGAATTCTCCTATGATGGACAGTATGTTGCCCTTCATGGTGCTCAAGATAAACATGATCCTGCAAACGGACGTTTATTCCTTGCGGAAGTTAAATCAGGCAAAGTAACAAACTGGTTACCAAACTTTAAAGGTCATGTAAGTGACTTTGAATGGTCAAATAAGCGCAACGAATTATATTTCACTGCCAATATCAACACAGATACTGTTGTTGCCAAAATTAAGCCTGGTTCAAACAAATACAAAACAGTTGTAGCAGCAGGTAAATTTATTGCTGGTAACTTAAGTATTTCTGATTCAGATAAAACGGTTGTTGTTAAAGCGAACAATTCACAGCATCCAAACGAAGTCTTTATGTTACGCGGTAAGAAAGAGACTCGTTTAACTGATTCTAATACTTGGTTGAATGATGTTGCTTTAGCAAAACAAGAAAGCCTTACCATTAAATCTCGTGATGGCGTAGAAATTGGTGGTGTATTAATTTACCCACTGAACCACAAAAAAGGTCAACGTTACCCACTAATCATGTCTGTTCACGGCGGTCCAGAAAGCCATGATAAAGACGGTTGGATGACAGCTTATTCTCGTCCAGGTCAATTAGCTGCAGCACAAGGCTATGCGGTATTTTACCCTAACTACCGTGGTAGCACAGGTAAAGGCGTAGACTATTCTAAGCTTGGTCAAAATGATTACGCAGGAAAAGAGTTTGATGATTTAGTTGATTTGAAAAATCACCTAGTTAACATTGGTTTAGTTAACGAGAAGAAAGTTGGTATCACGGGTGGTTCATACGGTGGTTATGCTTCTGCTTGGGGCGCAACCAAACTAACTAAACATTTCGCAGCAAGTGTCATGTTTGTAGGTATCTCTAACCAATTATCAAAGTTTGGTACTACTGATATTTCTAACGAAATGCACTTAGTACATGCTCGTTCATACCCTTGGGACAAATGGCAATGGTACCTAGAACGCAGCCCTATTTACTGGGTTGAGCAATCTGAAACGCCATTATTAATTATGCACGGTAAAGCTGATCCACGTGTTCATCCTGCACAATCTATGGAAATGTACCGTTACATGAAAGTACGCGGTAAAACAGTACGTTTAGTTTATTATCCAGGTGAAGGCCATGGTAACAAGCGTGCCGCGGCAAAATATGATTACAGCTTACGTTTAATGCGTTGGATGGATAACTACCTGAAGCATGACAACAAACCGATGCCAGCACATGAGTTACCTCATAATGCTAACTTAGAGTCACAAAAAGAAGCAACTAAGAAATAAGCACAGCTATATTTCTTAACTTGTTTAAAAGGTCAGCTTAGCTGGCCTTTTTTATTGCCTATTAAAAACTAATACCAACTATATTAAGTACTTCAAACTTGCGCCAAATCAAAATACCTGACAATTGAGTCAAATAAAAACCAAACACCTATTGCAAATGATAATGGTTATCATTAGAATTCGCACGGTTATTTTGTTGAACGATTGTTTCACTTCTCTTTTTTAAGGTTTGAGTTATTTATGAAGTTTTCTCCCCTGTTTTTAGCCGTAAGCGCGGTACTTTCCTCATCAACAGTTTTTGCCACTGATACTGTCACAGAAAATATTGAAGAGACAAAGTCACTTAAAGATATTGAAGTGATTCAAGTTAAAGGTAGCTACTTTAATGGCTATAAGGTTGATAATGCTAACGGAGCCTTACGTGGGAATATCTCCTTATTAGAAACGGCGCAATCGGTCACCGTTATCCCAGACACTGTTATTAATGAACAACTCGCAACAACATTAGGTGAAGTACTTGGTAATGATGCCAGCTTAACCGCTGGTTCAAAGCAGCGTAATCGTGAAGTTTTTAACCTGCGTGGTTTTACCTTAAGTTCTTCAAATGGATACTTGCGTGATGGCCACCAACATTGGTCACATTACCAGCAGCCGATTGAAACCTTAGAAAGCATTGAAGTGATCAAAGGGCCATCTAGTATTTTATATGGTCAATCAGGTCCTGGTGGCTTAGTAAATATGGTTACTAAAAAGCCAACGGCTAACAGTATTTTTAACCTAGGTGTCGATATTGACCAAGAAGGTTCATCTCGTCTGACTTTAGATGCTGGCGGCGCAATAACAGAGGATGACTCTTTGCGTTACCGCGCTAATTTAGTAAAACAAGATGTCACTTATCAACGTGAATATCAAAATGGCGAGCAAAGAGAACGTAAACGTTTTCTTGGTGCGCTAGTTGTTGATTATGATATCAATGACGACTTATTAGTAAGCTTTCATTATGACAAAACCAATGATAAAGCGGGTTTAGATACCGGCGCTTGGTTAGATGATGAAGGCAATGTTATTGGTGATGACACAACCATTCGTGATATGTCATGGGCCTTTACCGACATCACAGTAGAAAACTACGGTGTTGATGCTAATTATGTCATCAATGATTCATGGCAGATGAAATTTGGTTATAACGAGCAAACTTTTGAGCGCCAGCGTTTTGAATCTGCACCTAAAAAGCCTAGTGGCTTTAATGAAGGTGATAGCTACACTTCAAAACCTTATGATCGCTTTGATGATTGGCAGTTTACCACCACCTTTATTGATTTCACCGGTGACTTTGAACTTGCGGGTGTAGAGCATAACTTACTGGTTGGCGCTAATTACCTTGATTATTATTACGGACAATTAAAGGTAAAAGCTGACTCGTTTGAGTATGCTGCAAGTCAAGCTGAGCCACTTCGCCCTGATATCAGCTACACCACAGATGACAGCTTATATACTAGTGAATATGACTACTATGGTATCTACATTCAAGACTTAATTACCATTAACCAAGCGTGGCAAGTGATGATTGGTGGTCGTTATGATAAACAAAGCAAAGAAGGTGCTGACAATGAGTCACTATTACCAAAAGCAGGTTTGTTATATCACCCAAATGATAGCACTACCTTTTATGCCAGCTATAGTGAAGGTTTTGAGCCGCAAAGCAGTGAAACCATCAATGACGATGAAGATTTAAGCTACGGCATGGAAATAGATGCCATGACCTCTAAACAATATGAGCTAGGTGCCAAATGGCAACTGCTTGATGACCGGTTATTACTCACCTCTGCAATATTTGATATTACTAAATCAGGTGTATTAGTGACCGAATATTATCAAGATGATAGCTATCAAACTTCACAGGTCGGTGAGCAGCGTCACAAAGGATTTGAAATGGCCGCGCAAGGTGCAGTAACTGATAAGTTATTTGTTATGACATCAGTCATGAACCTAGATGCCACTTATGAAAATGATGAGCAATATACCGGTAAAACCCCGGTAGATGCACCTGAGTGGTCAGCGTCAATTTGGTCTCGTTATGAATTAACCGAAAACTTTTCAATTAATGCTGGTGCTTTTTATGAAGGCGAACGCTTTGCAGATCAAGACAACACGGTAGTAAAAGATGCTTATACCCGAGTTGATGTTGGCGCTACTTATAAGATAGCAGTTAGCAATACCGACATTAACTTACGCTTTAACGTGCAAAACTTATTTGATACCGACTACCTTGCTGGTGGTGGCATCTCTAATGTTACCGTTGGTGATGGCAGAAGCTATCGTCTTGCTATACAGGTTGCTTTTTAAACAAAACATTAATTTATAAAAAATTAAAGCTGCCTATATAGGCGGCTTTTTTTGTTACCATATATGCAATATAGAACATAACAAAGGACTGTTTGTGACTGATAACCAACATTTTCCCAGTGTAAGCGATGAATTGGGCAAAGCCATTATTACCCGAGCAAAGAAAATTAATTTAGTAGCTGGTACAACAGTCTTTTATCAAGGCGCGAGCTGCGAAAACTTCCTTTTAGTAATAAAAGGTACTGTTAAAGTTTTTACACGTGCCACCAATGGTCGTGAAATAATGCTGTACCGAGTTAAACAAGGGCAGTCCTGTACCTTAACAACCAGTTGTCTATTAGCAAATAACCACTACCCTGCCGAAGGAATAACAGAAACCGCCGTTGAAGCGATAACAATCCCTATAGGGGACTTTAATTTAGCTTTAGCTAACTCGAATAGCTTTAGACAGTTTGTATTTAATACTTATGGGCAGCGACTGTGTGAGGTCATCAGCCTAGTTAATGAGGTGAGCTTTAATCGTATTGATATTCGCCTAGCTAAACAGTTGATTTCTTATGCTGATGGTCGACAACAAATCAACAAAACCCACCAAGAACTGGCCTGCGAACTTGGCAGCGCAAGAGAAGTAATCAGCAGGCAGCTTAAACTATTTTCCGATAAAAAGTGGTTATTACTTAGCAGGGGAAAAATAGTATTAATCGCTCGGGATAAATTGCAAAATTTAGCGAATTCTCCAGTTGTGTGACTAAGTCACAGATAAACGTTCTCTACTGGTGCAAACTAGTAATTAAACCATGATTTAATTACTTTCCACTAGGAGTAACAATGAAAAATATAGGCAACATAGATAATATATTACGCGTTTTATTAGGGATGGTTTTGCTTAGTTTAATATTTATAGGCCCTAGCACACCTTGGGGCTGGCTTGGTTTAGTCCCCCTAGTCACAGGGCTTATTAGTTTTTGCCCTATATACCGGATATTAGGCATTAATACCTCTCGAAAATAACCTAAGATTGCAGAGGTTAACTAATCCTAACCTCTTCTTAATTGGCTATCGATGATAAATATGTAGCAGTTATCGTCACCTGAATTTATACAGTAAGACTGACTATTTACTGTCAGTTCAATCAGTAATAACATCAACATTGATTTTTTCATAATTTTTTTAAATCAATCTAATAACAGCAAATATTCCTATATTTTAACACGGGAATAACCGTTCACCATTTTCATGAGCTCCATAACACTTTAACAAACTACTTTTGTAAACTACTGCTGACAATTATCAATAAGCGCTTTAAAAACATTAGGTGCATACACCACTAATGTCTAATGGCTGCACCATTGTTTTAAATATACTTGGTGTTAATCTGAACAAATGATTACCAGTGTGTTACCTATTGAGTAATCTTACGGAAGTAAAATGATAAGGAATAGCCTATTTTCCGGTACATAAAGTACCCGTTGTTAGTGAGAATAAAATGAATAAAAAACGAGCTACTGTCATCGCATTACAATCTAGTTTGATCACCTTACTTGCCTATCTAAGCTATCACTTTGTTGAGTCATCACTTGTTGCTACGAGTCTTTTTTTGATTCTCAGCACCGCTGTGAATTACTTATTTAGCAAGGTAATAACTAAACAAGCACAACAAACGTTTGTGAACTTACCTGAAAATAAACATTCACATACCAATGAAGAGCTCTCTGTAATAGGGGGGGAAATAGGCAATCAAGCCAGTGAGCTTGCCATTAACTCTGCTGAAATTAGCTTTTTCTTAGGCCAACTCAGCGGAGCCATTGAAAACTCCAGTCAAGATGTTGATCGCTTAGCAACCGCCGCTGAGCAAATGTCGGCTAACAGTAAACAAATCAATGACAACGCGGTACTTTCTTCCCAACAAGCCAGTCAAGCAATGACAGCCAGTACAGCAAGTTCAGCGCAGTTGGGGGATAATATTAACATTGTTAATCAGCTTAATCAGTCCGTTAATGATGCGGCAAAAAAAATACAGTCTCTTGAACAAAAGGCAATAGCCATTCAAAGTATAACTGATGTCATTGATGGAATTTCTGCGCAAACCAACTTACTCGCCCTTAATGCTGCCATTGAAGCGGCACGTGCTGGTGAACAAGGTCGTGGCTTTGCCGTGGTTGCCGATGAAGTAAGAGCGCTCGCCGGAAAAACTGCCGATGCAACGGCACAAATAGGCGAAATGCTTAAACAAACAAGTGATGAAACCAGCGAAACAACTCAAGTCATGTCACAAATAGTTAAGCAAACCGATAGCGTAGTGACCACAATGACAGACCTATCACATAGCTTTGCCGAAATAGACCAACTGATGACGGATGCTTCTGCAGCGAGTGATCAAATTAGCCATGCCCTAAAAGAGCAAGACTTTGCTGCTGATGAGATATCTTCTTCTGTGGTACGTTTACATGATTTTTTATTAAATAAAAGTAGTGAAACACAGTCTGCCGCGGTCCAAGCAGAAACTCTGTCAAATAGCACAGAGTCAATTTTTGTACACATTTCATCGTTTGAAAGTAACTCTGCCATCGCAAAAATGTGTCAACAAGCACAATTGGCTGCCAATAAAGTCAGCCAATTGTTTGAGCAGAGCATTACTAAAAACCTTATTTCTCAACAGAAATTATTTGACTTTAATTACCGACAACTGGGTAGCAGTGAACCGAAAAAATACACTACGGCTTTTGATAAGTTTACCGATCAACACTTGCCTAAAATTCAAGAACCTCTACTCATAGACTATACTGAAATGATTTACGCTGGAGCCGTTGATATTAATGGTTATTTTCCTACCCACAACAAATGCTTCTCTAAGGCCCTAACGGGTAATAATGAAGTAGATGTGATCAATAACCGCACTAAACGGATATTTGATGATCCAACAGGTAAACGTTGTGGTAAACATACCGACAAGTTTTTATTGCAAACTTATAAACGTGATACAGGAGAGATTATGCATGATGTTTCAGCGCCAATATTTGTCCAAGGTAAACATTGGGGTGGTTTTCGCATAGGCTTCAAAGCTAAGTGATTGGCTCAATAAACTCTGAACACCACCAAAATCGACTAAAGTATAAGTCGCTTTTTGAGTAATGTAGACTTAGGTCTAATTCCTTTTGTGTACTTTTCACTCTAACTTATTATGCAATAACAAAAAGTAACATCTATAAAGATAAATAAGAGACATTAAGATCTCAATAAAAATTAAAAGTTTCAACAGACATATACAATAAGTAAAAACAAAAAAATGGGGAATACCATGTTAAATAATTCAAAGTTTACGTTTAAAAAATTAGTACTTGCAACCAGTTTAATAGCCGTTACCAGTGCCGCAAATGCAGGTTATACCATCAAGTTAGATGATGGTGACAGTATAAGTTTTGGTGGTTACGTTAAAGTCGATGCACGTTATGTGAGTGGTGATGTAGCGGCAACAGATTACTGGTATGGTGGGGGTACTGTCTTAGGTGAAAGCCAATCAAATTTTGGCATCTCTGCTAACGAAACACGTTTTAATACCAAGTATACCCATGGCGATGTAACTGGTTTTATTGAAATTGACTTTTATGGTGATGCTGTAAAAGGTGGTGGTAATGAGCTAATTTCTAACTCTTCTAAGCCTCGTTTACGTCATGCCTTCGTTAAGTATAAAAATGTCTTAGTTGGACAGACATGGACTACTTTCCAAAACACCAGTTCACTTGCTGAATCAGCTGATTTTGGTGGTCCATTAGTAGCCTCTGCCTTTATTCGTCAAGGTCAAATTCGTTATACTATGGGTGGCTTACAACTCTCCATCGAAAATCCAGCATCATACGGCGGTAATAATATCGCGCAAGGTGGTACCGCAAATGACAGCATCCCTGACTTTATTGGTAAATATACCTTTAAAGGTGACTGGGGTAATGTTTCATTATCTGGTGTTGCTCGTCAGTTAGAAAGCACAACAGGCAATACTGAAGCTGCTGTTGGTTTTGGTGCTGCTGGTAGAATTAAAACCTTTGGTAAAGATGATGTACGCTTCCAGTTACATGCGGGTAATACTGGTCGTTACGTTGGTGTAACTGCTTCAACAGATATGGTTGGCGAAGAAGTAGAAGAGACTATTTCTATTATGGGTGCTTACCGTCACTTCTGGACAGAAACTTTACGTAGCTCTGTATTTGTTGGCTATACCAGTACTGAAGAGTCTGACAGAGAACGTACTCATGTTGGTGTTAACTTATTCAAAAACGTCACTAAACAACTTTCCTTTGGTATTGAAGCAGGTAGTTTCGCAATTGACGATAATGCTCCAGGAGCTAAGACTGGCGACTCAGCTTACCTACAGTTTTCAACCAAATTTGTATTGTAGTTTCATCTCTTACACACAGATAAAACTAATACATTTTAGTGTAACATCTTGCGTTAGTTAACCTCTTTTGAGGTTATTTTATAGGGAAGCATTTGCTTCCCTTTTTTTATGCTAAACATACCGTTGGCGATAGCTTAGTCGAGTTGATAAACAAATCAATTTAGATCTATACTGAGATATGACCCTCTCGTTATAAGCTAAAATAATGCCACAAGATACAGCTAAACGCGCTTTTTTCGCTTTTCTTACCTTTATTGCTTTCCTAGTGCCATTACTACTGGTCGATGAGGTGTCCTTGCTCAGCAACTGGCTATTTATTTTCATTAGTTGGTTTACCATCATTTTATTCGCCGCATTTAATAACAAAAAAAAAGAGAATAAAACAAGTAACAGCACTGATATTAAATTAAAGGAACCACATTAAGTGATTTCATTTAGTCTAATAATCACCACACTGTCTCTTTATATAATTTCACTTTTTGTATTAGCACAATGGGGTCAGTCCAACAACAAACACGCAAAAAGAATACGTAATTCGGCTAATACCTACGCCTTAAGTTTGGCGGTATTTTGTACTTCATGGACCTTTTTCGGCAATATTGCTGTATCCACCAAACAAGGCTTATTTCCTGTTGCCTTATATTTAGGCACCACATTGACTTTTATTTTTATGACGCCCCTGCTCAAAAAGATGGTGTTATTAAAAAATGAATTCCACTCAACCAGCATTGCTGATTTCATTTCAGTACGTTATCAACGATCTCAAGCATTAGCTGCTTTGATCAGTGTATTATGTTTAATTGGCATCACTCCTTATTTAACAATCCAATTAAAATCTGTAATCGATAGCTTTCAATTACTTGCGGTAAACTCTCCACAAGCGAAAATTTTTGTCGATTACTTTGATGTGCTGATTGTGTTGATGATGGCTTTTTTTACTATTATTTTTGGTGTCCGTCACATAGATCCTACAGAAAGACACCCTGGTATGATGGTGGCACTCGCGGGGGAGAGCATACTTAAATTATTAGCCATGCTTATTGGTACTTTATGGATTTGTTATGTGATAAATCCAGGTATATTCAGCATATTTGAACAAGTAGCTAAAGAGTCACAAATCAACCCTGAGGTGTTCACCCTTTCTACCCAACAATGGCTCAGCTTCATGCTCATAGGTGCTTTAGGCATCATCACCCTACCCAGACAGTTTCATGTCGGTATAGTTGAGTGTAGCGATGCTAAGTTTTTAGACCGTGCCAAATGGCTTTTTCCACTCTATTTATTGCTAATTAATATATTTACTTTTCCAGTTGCACTCTCAAGTTTATTGACACCTGATATTCGTGATTCAGCCAACTTATTATTACTAAGTTTACCCTTAGCCAACCATGCTCCTTTTATCGCCCTCATTAGCTTTATTGGTGGTTTTGCTGCAGCAACTGGCATGATAGTGATCAGTGCCATGACACTTTCCACCATGTTAACTAATCATATATTAATGCCTGTTATCATGCAGACGCCGAAACTGTCTGGTTTAAAACGTCAGATATTACCTCTTCGTTGGTTAATGGTATTGATGATACTTTTTTTAAGTTTGATTTATTATCGAGTTATTGGTGATTCTCAACTTATTGTTAAAATTGGTAGTATTAGCTTTGTCGCCACCGCACAGTTTGCCCCCATCTTAATTGGAGGCTTAATTTGGCGAAGGGCTAATTTAGCAGGGGCATTAACAGGGCTTAGTGTTGGAGCTTGCTTTTGGTTCTATTGCTCATTGTTACCCTCTTTAATTCGTTCAGGTTGGTTAGACTGGCCAATACTATCCCAAGACAGCGGCTTCTTTTATTGGCTTAATCCAGAACAACTTTTTGCCATACAAGAAATTACCCCCTTAACAAATGCGCTAGTATGGAGTTTAATCGCCAATGTACTTTGTTATGTTGGTGTTTCTTTATTTACCAAAATGTCTGAAGAAGAGCAAAAAATATCACACCAATTTGTCGACATTCAAAACCTCTCCTTTAATGAGGATGTTGCTGATGGTACACCTGCTAATATAAACGTACTTGCTAAAAAGCAATTAATCAAACAGGCCTTTTTGCAGTATATGCCTGAAGCATTAGCAGAGTTGAAGCTACAACAATCTCTGCAAAAGGCAGGGATTGTCAATAAAGTAAATATTAATATTGTTGAGCTGTCTTCTTTAAAAAATGCCTCTCTTAATGGTTTAGCTGGTGCTATTGGCATGGCCTCATCCTATAAGGCATTTAAAAATATTAATTTAATAGATGCGAGTGAGGAGCAGCAACTGGCCAGTTATTTTTCGCACTTTTTTGCCCAGTTACAACTTTCTCCCAAAGAGCTTTTTGAGCAGGTAAATTTTCATCAACAAAAGCGTGAGTTACTGGAGAGCCATGCCAAGCAGCAGCTCGAGACTATAGAAAAATTAGAAACAGAAGTAGAACAAAGATTAAAAGCAGAACAAATAGTTAATTCACTTAATGAAGACTTAGAGCTAAGAGTCACGGAAAGAACGCGGGCATTAAGCCAAAGCAACAGCGAGCTTAATCAAACCCTCGAAGAATTAAAACTTACGCAGGTACAGTTATTAGAAAATGAAAAAATGGCATCGCTGGGTGGACTTGTCGCAGGTGTAGCCCATGAAGTAAATACTCCCATTGGTATAGTGCTTACTTCTATTAGCTTTATGAAAGAGCGATGCTTCACGATTATTAAAGCAATGGATGAACAAACCTTAAGTGCCAAGCAGCTAACAAAATTTACTGATGAACTTGAGCAAGGCTTTGAATTATCGCTACGAAATATCAGCCGAGCGGTTGAGTTAATTGAAGGCTTTAAACTTATTGCTGTTGATAGCGTGGTTGATGATGCTAGGAAGCTTAATTTACACCGTTATCTTGAAGATGTTTTACGCTCTTTAAGGCCTAAAGCCAAACAAGCTAATATTAATCTTAAGTTAGATTGTCCCAAAAATATCGAAATTCATTCTTATCCCGGTGCTATCGCTCAAATAACCAATAATCTAGTGATTAATAGTTTAATACACGCTTTTACCGATGAAGAAGATGGTGAAATTGGCATTCAAGTTACACAAAATAATAACGCCATTGAACTCGTTTATAGTGATAACGGCTGTCAGCTAGACGAGAGTACTAAAGTACAAGTATTTGAGCCTTTTTATACCACTAAAAGAGGACAAGGAGGTTCAGGTTTAGGTGCACACATTGTTTACAATCTCGTTACTCAGAAGCTAAAAGGCACCATTGAACTCATCACACAACAAGAGCGAGGAAAGAGCTTTAAAATAGCTATTCCGATAAATGTTAACAAATAAAGCGAACAAAATAACCGTATAAACACCTAAAAATCAGCGAATTGTTGTGTATTTTATAAAGACATTTTTTTATTTTTACTTTTCATGTTTATAGTTATATTTGAACTAAACTGATAAATACAGCTTATTAATTTAAAAGAGAAAACTATGGATTTTTTACGAAAATTCACCATTCAGCAAAGGTTAGCCATGCTGGTGGCATTAATCATTCTTGGCCTTACTTCGCTAGACGTAATGAGTTTGTCAGAGCAGTACGATTCTCTACTCGAACAAAAGAAAAATACCACGAAAGAATTAGTAAACAGCACTTATAGTATTGTTGAACATCATTATGCTTTACAGCAAAAAGGAGAGCTCAGCGAAGCAAAAGCAAAAGAGCAAGCACTAAGCGTCATTGCTAATATGCGCTACGATAAAAGTAACTACTTTTGGGTCAATGACTTTACCCCTACTATGATAATGCACCCCATCAAACCAAGCCTCAATGGTAAAAATGTGGCCGGTGTTAAAGATACGGATGGTAAAAATTTATTTATAGATATGGTCAATATCACCAAGGCAAAAGGACAAGGCTTTGTTGATTACAAATGGGCTAAACCAGGCTTTGATGACCCTGTTGATAAAATAGGCTTTGTCAAAGGTTTTACCCCGTGGCAATGGATAATTGGTACCGGTACTTACCTTGACGATATTAATGCTACTTTCGCTAAACAACGTAATATGGTGATATTAGATAGCATTATTATCGCTCTCATTATTGTTGGACTTAGCTACGTTATAGGCAATAGCATTTTAGTGCCTACTCGCTCTGCGGCTGAGCTAATGAAAGATATCGCCCAAGGAGATGGAGATTTAACACATACTCTAGATGCTAGTGGTCAAGATGAAATTTCACGATTATCAAACTACTTTAATGACTTTACCCGCAAGATGCGTCAGTTATTACAAGATGTCGCTGATAATACCGCCCAAGTTTTAGATCATTCCGAAGCAGTTTCTGGTGCTAGTGATACCACACAAACACTAATACAAAGTCAAAATGATATTACTGCGCAAGTAGCTACAGCCATGGAACAAATGACCTCACAGATTAAAGAAGTGAGCGATAATGCCAGCTCTGCTGAGCAAGCAGCAAATGATGCCAGAAATAATACTTCTGCTGGCAAACAGATTATCTCACATACCATCACTCAAATGCAGTCATTGTCTAGCAATATAGATGACGTAAGCCAAGTTGTTGCTAGCTTAGCCTCAGAAAGTGACAATATTGGTTCTGTACTCGATGTAATTAGAGGCATTGCCGAACAAACCAACTTATTGGCGCTCAATGCCGCCATTGAAGCCGCACGCGCAGGTGAACAAGGCAGAGGTTTTGCAGTCGTTGCTGATGAAGTGCGTACTTTAGCCAATAGAACTGAACAAAGTACCAATGAAATTCAGCAAATGATTCAAAAATTACAAACGGGTGCACAAGAGGCCGTGTCTGCAGTGAAAGTTAGCCAAGATATTTCCTTACAAACCGTCGAACAAACAGCTAAAGCAGATGATTCATTGTCAGAGATTGATCGATTAATGGAAGTTATCTCAGATATGAATACCCAAATAGCTCGTGCCACTGAGCAACAAAGCCAAGCAGCTGACGAGGTTAATTTACGTATTAATGAACTTGCTGGCATGACTGATGAATCTTTGGCAACCACACAGCAGCTTAGTGAAACAAGCCAGCAATTAAAAGGTAGTAGTAATGATATGTCAGAGGTTGTTGGTCGGTTTAAAATCTAAACTGAACAAAACAAAACAAAATGTATAGCCATAAAAAAGCCAGTGACACGTTATCAAGGCGTTACTGGCTAAACCATCAAAAATTTTAAAATCGAATTATACCCAAAGTGGTACTTAGTGGTTATGTGTCCTGGAGCATAACCACTAAGTTCCGTGCTTTGCTGTTGCCTATTTAGTGAGAGAGCATTCACTGCCTAAGCAACGAAACAAATGATAATCATTCTCATTACGATAGTCAACACTGTTTTTCAATTAAATTGAGAAAAAGTACTTTTTATTTTTTCAATTTAGCAAAAGCATCTGCGAAAGCGTTACCCATAGCGGCATTGTCTACTTTTTTACTATTTGATTTATTGTGTTGGTTATTTGATTTTCCATGACTATTTTTATTGTGACTATGATTTGTAGGTTTATTTTTAGCTGTATTATCACGACTTTGACTTTGAGAAGGCTTTTGACTTGCTACTACTGCTTGCTCATCCAAACGCATGGTTAAGCTAATACGTTTACGGGCAACATCCACTTCTAATACTTTCACTTTAACAATATCACCAGCTTTGACTATTTCACGTGGATCGCTAACAAATTTGTCGGTAATTGATGAAATATGCACTAAGCCGTCTTGATGCACACCAATATCAACAAAGGCGCCAAAATTAGCTACATTAGAGACCACCCCCTCAAGTATCATGCCTAAGGTTAAATCTGCCATAGTATTCACACCATCAGTAAAACTAGCCGTTTTAAATTCAGGCCGTGGATCTCTACTTGGCTTCGCTAATTCCTTGATGATTTCTTTAATGGTTACCTCACCAACAGCATCGTTGGTGAGTTGAGTAATATCGAGTGATTTTAATTGCTCATCATTATTAAGCACTTTGTTAACATCAAGCTGTAATTGGCTAATGATTTTTTCAACAACAGGATAACTTTCTGGGTGTAATGCCGATTGGTCTAATGGATTATCACCATTTGATATACGCAAAAAACCAGCAGCTTGTTCAAACGCTTTTGGTCCTAAGCGAGCAACCTTCTTAAGCTGCTTTCTATTAGTAAATCGGCCCTGTTCATCGCGGAAAGATACGATGTTATTCGCCATGGTTTTATTTAGCCCTGAAACTCGAGTTAATAAAGCCGCTGAAGCACTATTTAAATCGACACCCACAGCATTTACACAGTCCTCAACCACATCATCAAGGGTTTTACTCAGCTGGCTTTGACTAACGTCATGCTGATATTGACCAACACCGATGGCTTTTGGATCAATTTTCACTAATTCAGCTAACGGATCTTGTAGCCGACGAGCAATAGAGACAGCACCACGAATTGAGACATCCAAGTCTGGAAATTCTTTAGCGGCAAATTCTGAAGCAGAATAAACAGATGCGCCAGCTTCGCTAACAATCATCTTGGTTAACTGTATTTTACTTTCATCATCTTTGAATGTTTGTATAACTTCGGCTACTAGTTTGTCACTTTCACGTGAACCAGTACCATTGCCAATAGCAACCAATTCCACTTTATGTTGACGACAAGTATTAACCAAGGTCCTAACTGACTTATCCCAATGATTTTGTGGTGCATGTGGGAAGATAGTTGCGGTATGTAATAACTTGCCCGTGCCATCAACAATGGCAATTTTACACCCTGTTCTTAAGCCAGGATCTAAGCCCAATGTCACTTGTGCACCCGCAGGTGCTGCCATTAATAAATCAGAAAGATTATTAGAGAAAACATCTATCGCTTGTGTTTCAGCTTGTTCACGTAAACTTGTGATCAACTCAGTTGATAAACTAACACTTAATTTTGCTTTCCA
>Ga0209292_1003512_pt1 | contig 17168 bp, 18 predicted proteins | sample GOMGulsemesocosm_2_FD_184634 | JGI IMG/M metagenome (GOLD analysis project Ga0209292, IMG submission 184634) | Methane-oxidizing microbial communities from mesocosms in the Gulf of Mexico - GOM9C Gulf of Mexico (SPAdes) (version 2) | ecosystem: Environmental > Aquatic > Marine > Cold seeps... | reverse complement strand
GACAACCTTCACAGGAATAATTCGCAGCCAATTAACAACCAAACGAAAAAAGGCCGATTCATCACGAATCGGCCTTTAAATGTCTATTTGTATAAGTTTAGTGGTGCGGTTGGGGGGACTTGAACTCTCACTTCACCTTCAAATACCTTGATATACAATGGGTTACAAATAGATACTGGGCATTAAAAGGTATATTTCGGCATTACGATGATCCAACAGTGATCCAAAATGTTAGGGGTAATGTTCACTTTAAAGGCTAACAATATTCATCAAACAAAGTTTTCTTTTGAAGTATTCTTTTTGTTTATTATCCAGTGTCCTAAGTAGTCTCTTTTGGGATGTTATTTTCCTCGACGCTGCCCCAATAAAGTAACTGGACATATCTCCCATCATAGCCACTCAATTGAACCAGACTTAGCCAGCCAATTACATTAAATGCTTCCACATATAATGTGTGATTAATTCCACCATTAATAGGTCTGTCATATCAGCCTATATTACAAACCGTCAATGATCACTAGTGCCACATTCAATACCTTTTCTAACACCCTAAATCAGCACTATAATGGTCTTCTCTGATACGATAGCTGACCTTTTAATATCTATTGAAAATATACATTTAAAAAAAAATTGGGCATAGTGAATGAAGTTTTGAAACAAATATCAAGGGAAAATAAACTATGATCTTTAGACGAATCAAAGCTCAGGTAGAAAAAGAAAACTGGTTTGCCGTTTTTATAGATTTTATAATTGTTGTAGTGGGTGTGTTTATCGGTATTCAAGTCGCCAACTGGAATGATGAACGTGCTGAAGTTAAAAAAGAAACACAAGCTTTGATTGCGCTTGAAAAAGAAATTCAAGCCTCAATCGATAACACCGAATCTAAAATCAGTGCTTACAAGCAAGCAGCCGCTGCTGGTAAGCGGTCTTTGGCATTTATTGATGAGAAAAACAATTGTAAAGATAACTGCTGGAATAGAATTGTTGATTTTATGCATGCGTCACAGTGGCAAGGATTGTATGCTTCAGATTCTAACTACCAAAACATGCGAAACCATGGATTCCCTCAAAGTGTTGAGATTATTGATGCTGTAGAAGCTTATTTGGCTCAAAATACAAACAATGCTGATACCTTTGTCATTTTGCCAGAATATCGCTCTATAGTCAGGCAATTAGTTGACGTGAAGTCGCAAGAATTTTATTGGGCTAATTGTTGGTCTTTGGTTGATGGCATTGAGAAATATATTCTTAACTGTCCAAAGAGCATTGCTGATGAAGAAGCACAAATCATTGTAGATGTAATTATAGGCAACCCCAAAATCAAACCACTACTGACTAAATGGGTAGGCGACATTGTTGCTCTGCCAGTCGTATTAGGCAACCAAAACGTCGCAGCTAATAAAGCCATTATTTTAATAAAACAAGAATTGGAGAGACGTTGATGATGTTACAGGGTCGAAGTCTCTAATGTTCACTAGCTTAATGTTAACAAAGATACGTTAGCTGACATTAGACTAATTTTTATTTTAGGATTTTTCTGTGAGCTAAATATGGGGGATTATTTAAAAGTGTCAGCTTTATTTGCACTTTTTTTGAAGGAATCAAAGCTGATGTTATTTATAACCAAAAATCACATTACCTAGTGATCACTAAGATACGAGAACAGATGTTAGCCTTGGTTTATTTAACGACAAATGATCCGATTTTGCGGCCAACTAAAAATATTTCACAAATTGAGCATTCACGTCATCGTATTACAAATGTTTTTTTTTGCTTAATTTACTGGAGGTATAGTGGCTTATTGCTTAAAATAAAATAAGCAAACGATTAATATTAGCAGTCTAGAGCTAAATGCAATGGCAAAAACTTAAGCCGATCTCAGCTTACTTATACTCTAACTCAATAATACATAGCTCTTTTTGACAAGACACATGAATTACATCCTGACTATCAACTAAATCAATGTCATAAACACGTTTTACTTTTGATGTTGCCTGTAACTCTTTCCGGATAGATTCAAGCTCATTTCTGCTGAGACGAAATCTAGCAAATAACGTTGACTTAGCCGGCCGTTTAAAGTGAATAGAAGCCGTGCGATCTATCACCTGATATTGCCTACCTAAAATTTTATGCAACATAACACCAAATATTGGATCAAGCGCTGCATATAACCCACCACCCCAGGTGATGCCCATATGGTTTTGTGTTTTCCAGTTACTAGGAATTTTAATATGCACTTCATGAAAGTCTGACGCCACAAAAGTCACACGCGCACCAGTACGTCGGTACGCAGGAAACAAATTTCCACCCCAACGCCAAATTTTAGATTCGATTGACTCTTTCAATTTAGAACTCATCACCACCCTCCATCCAATCTACTTCATGTCTAAAATAATTTTTCCTTTCGCACGCAAACTACGACTGTAATCATGAGCTTGAGTGGTTTGTTGAATAGGAAAAACTTGATCTATTACGGATCGAATATGACCACAGGAAATAAACTTAGAAACTTCGGCTAGATCATCTCCTTTTGGTTTCACCATCACAACCTCAGTTTTTTTTATTGTCTTATAAAGCGCTGATTTAAATCTAGTGACAACCATTGATTTTAGATTTTGAGGGCTAGGTATAGTTGAAACATACGTACCAGCAACATTTAATACCTTTGAACACTTCGCGAGACTATGATGACCAATGGTGTCGAATATGATGTCATAACGTTCTCCAGACTTAAGAAAGTCCTGTTGATGGTAATCTACCACTTTATAAGCGCCTAACTCAGATACCATCGCCTCATTTGTTTTACTACAAACGGCTGTAACTTCTCCGCCCAGTGCCTTCGCAATTTGCACACCATAACTACCCACACCACCAGCGGCACCAATAATTAAAACCTTATTTCCTTTTTTTATCTTCGCTTTTTGAACAAGCGCCTGCCATGCAGTAAGAGAGCACAATGGTACACCTGCGGCTTCGATATAAGACATTCCTTCTGGTATTAGCGACATACTGCTCTCTAAAGCAACGACTTCATCAGCATACGTGGCCAACCCTTGAGAAGGATTCTTCATACCAAATACGTGGTCACCACGTTTAAAATTGCTTACCTTCGCTCCGACTTCAACAACTTCACCTGCAAAATCACTCCCTAGAATAAGCGGAAACTTAGGCACTAAAAATTGTAATTGATAACGACCACTTCTAATTATCCAGTCTCTAGGATTAACACTTGAAGCATAGTTTTTAATCCGTACTTCATTTGCCTTCATTGCCGGTGAGTTTTGTTCACCGTATTGCAACACATCACTTTTTCCATATTTCACTTGATACACAGCTTTCATTTTACATCTCCTCTTGCTCACTTTGATAATAAGTTCGCCAACGAACCTTGTAGGTAAATTAGTAGTTCTTTAAAGCCTTCGTTATTAAATAAGTAAGTTGATGCTGCTCTGCTTCAGAAAATCCTTTATAAACTCGACTATTCACATTCTCTGAAAGCTCTTTAAAATCATCCTTTAGTAATAAGCTTTTATTCGTCAAACGAACAAGTTTAACTCTCTGGTCTTCTGGCAAAACTGCCTTTTCGACATACTCTAAACGAATCAATTTATCGACTAATTCAGTCGTCGATGATTTCTTCTTGTTAATACGAATAGACAACTCTTTAAGAGACAACGCTTTCTCTCGATAGAGTGTTATTAAAATCGCACCATGTGAAGGAGCAAGGCCGACCATACCTAGGCGTTTAAGCTCACTCGTGACATGTTCATAAGCATTATCACGGAGCTGAGCGGTTAAAAAAACAATGCCATTTATATTCGGATTCATCAATCATCACCTTTAGTGAAACAATAGATCTATTAAATTAACTAATAATCAATATAGTTCGTTGACGAACCAAATGCAATTGTTTTTAGCCGACCATCATAAATGTGGGAATTGTAAACCTCTAGCTTTTTGACGTAAATTTTTTAACTCAATACACTGTTAAAGTGTCTACACACTAATTTATGAAAACGGATAGACAAATAGGCTTGTCTGCCTGATAAACAGGTATCGTATATAAAGGCCTTAATAGGCCAGTAGAGCGTTGTAGCTAACCTGACATTAGCTTTTCAGAAAATAAGGCAGCTCAGTTGCGGTAGTAGTTATCCTTTCAAACTAAGCCGTAACTGTCATATATGGTTATCTAATTGAAGAAGGCTCTGTTGTTCATGAGCTTTTGTAAAATAATAGACATATTAGTGGCAATTTCAACAAAAAATAAATACATGTTTGATGGGGTGCTGTAAACAAAGCCGATAGTGGAATTCAAATTAATTCACAACGGATAAAACTCCGTTAGTACGCATACGTTGAATTTTATTACCTTGTTTCACTCAAAGCTCATTAATATAAGTGAATCCAATTTAGCACTTAAAATCAATGGCTTGACTTAAAAATAATATCAAATGATGACAAGGTAGCTACTTTGCATATTTAAATCCACTGTTTACACTGGTTAACTCCATGAATAATTTTTTTAAATAGAATAATAGTCCTATCCCTTTAAAATCCAATTTATTGCATATTCATAGATTAATGAGTTGATAATTACTCATGAAGCCTTCTTTTATTAGCAAATAAAATAAATGTGCCGATAAGTATTATCGTACCGCCGATAATGCTCCATCCATCAACCTTATCACCAAAATATATCGTACCCAATGCTGACGCCATGATTAGCTTTATGAAATCGATAGGCAGTAAGCTGCTTGCCTCAGCCAAAGAAAATGCTTTTACCATGCTGTATTGACTGACACATATCCCTATTCCTATTAACAATAAATAAGGTAGCTGTACTATAGATGGGGTTGTCCAATCGAATATGGCCATAATTGCACTCAGTGGCAGAAGAAATATAAAAGGGAAAATCATGACCGTTTGGTGATCATCAACAATTGATAATTGTTTTACCGTAATGAACGCTATTGCGGTCATTATTGCCGCCAAAAATGCTGCTAGGACACCTGCGAAATCACTACTCATGGCTGGTCTCAAAAGCACGAGTACGCCTATTATACCTAACGAAAGAGAGACAACCTTTGCTTTGGTTATATTTTCATTCATAACTAGATAGGCAAAGATACTTGCAAATATTGGTGCGGAAAATGTAATTGAAACGACCAGTGTTAGTGGAATAGTTGATACAGAATAAAAAATCGAGACTCCCCCTACAAAGGCTGCCGAAGCCCTTATCAGGTGTAAATTTAACTGTTGAGTGTCAAATAAACGAGTTTTCTTTTTAAGAATTAACGGAAATACAAAGAGTAAAGCGAAAAGGTTTTTAAAAAACAATAATGTGCTGGTTGATAATTCTTCACTTAACAATCTTACTGTAGCGAGCATAATGGAATGCGATATAGCGTACACAATCATATAAAAAATCGCTTTTTCAACATTTTGAGTCTTAATCATAAGGTTCATATTTTCATTTAAATAATGAATGTGACTATACATTTTTCATTAAATGGAATTAATATAGTAACTAGAAAGTTATTAATTCCTTAAAGGAAAATATATGAGAAGAGAAAATGACAAGTTTTACTACATGTATGTATTTCATGAAGTGGTTAATCATGGTTCTTTTACCAAAGCGGCTGAATCATTGAATATGACGACATCATCTGTAAGTAAAGCCGTTAACCAGTTAGAAAAATCACTGAATGTGAAACTACTTAACAGAACGACTCGCAACCAGAATTTAACAGACAGCGGCCTTCTATACATGGGGTACGCTCGGACTTTATTGATACAATTCAAGGAAATGGAGCAACAAGTTCAGCATCAAAATGTAGAGCCTACAGGTTTGTTAAGAGTCGCTATGCCTTCAGCTTTAGGACAATTTTTCTTATCACCTAAACTTCATGTGTTTACTAGGGCTTATCCTAAAATAAATATAGAATTGATATTGAGTGAAGCAATTGTTGATGTAGCTAGCCAAGGATATGATTTGGCAATCCAGTCTGTAGAGCCGCCTTTGCAATCCTCTCTTTATTCTACAAACATTGGTACGCACAAACAAAAATTAGTCGCGACGCCAGAGTTCATTAATAATTATGGATTCATTACATCGCCAAAACAATTAAACGATGTAAATTTATTGAATTACAAAGGCCCGCAAATATCAATGGTATGGTCATTTAATCAAAATGGAGAGAGCATAGAAGTAACCCCAAGCCCTATATTTACTAGTAATAGCTATTTCGCGCTCTTGCAAGGGGCAAAAAATGGTATGGGTGTCGCAAATTTATATCAGTATATGGTGGACGATGAAATAGAAAAAGGTAACCTAGTTGAATTGTTGCCGGATTGGCATCAATCGGCTCGAGATCGCCATGCTGTTTATCAACAGCGCCGAGATTCATCACTTAAATTAGATCTATTTATCAAGTTTTTAATGTCATTATTTCATTAATTTTTCTTTTAAGGAAAAACTGAATATCTTTTCTCTTAGTTAATTTAAGGAGTAGCTTTGAGTAAACTTCGACTCATGTTAAATTATTAAGGGTCGAAATATATGAAAAAATTTTTACTTATTTGCACATTATTTCTTGTGCAGTTTTCAGGATTTGCAAATACCGAATATGACGTTACAACTGCAAAATTTAACCTACCAAAGGAATGGTCTTTTGGTGAAGTGGTTGGCATTGTAGAAAACCATCAAGGTCACAAGTATATTTTCAATCGGGGTGAACATCAGCTATTAGAATTTAATAAAAACGGAGATTTCATCAGGGAAATAGGTCACGGACAATTCTCAAAGCCGCACGGTTTAAGGTTAGATCGACAGGGTAATATTTGGACTACCGATACAGAAACTCATTTAGTGCAAAGGTTTGCCCCTAATGGCCAAGTTACTATGGTGATAGGCATGAAAAACAAAGCCAGTGAAGGCTGGTTTGATAGAGACTACAACCTAACCTTATTAAATAGTCCTCATGACGTTGCCATTGATAAATTTGATAATATTTATGTCGTAGACAAAGGAAACCACCGCATCATTAAGTTTAACCCAGACGGTTTATTACTTAAAACATGGGGACAAAAGGGTGATAAAGCAGGCGAGTTTAACTTTGCACATTCTATTGTTATAGACAAAAACGATAGAGTATTAATTGCTGATCGAGAAAATAAACGCATTCAACTTTTTGATCTAAATGGCAACTTCATTAGTCAGTGGGCTGACTTGGGTTACCCGTATGTTTTAGTACTGTCTAATGACTCTCTCTGGTTTACTGATGCCCGACATGAACGAATTCAGCAACTTGATTTTAATGGAAAGTTATTACAAACCATACAAGGTAAAAAAGGCAGAAATTTAGAGCAATTTGGGTTTGCTCACGGACTTCATGTAACCAAGCAAGAGCACCTTTTTGTTACCCAAGTATTAAATTGGAGTGTTTTATTACTAAAACCACAATCTTAAATATTCGTGTCAGTTATTTTATCTTTTATTTAACACATTAATAGCTAATTGATGCAAAGTTGACTTTGCATCGTTATCTAGAGGTTATAAAAATATGCCGCATTTTGTTATGGATTGCTCCGATACAGTATTGAACTTATATGAACAGAAGCTTATTTGTGAGCAAATTCATTTAGTTGCCTTAGATACGGGTTTATTTATCGAAAGGGAAATAAAAATTAGAATAAATCCATTCAATACCTATTTAGTTGGTAATACAAATGAAGAGTTTATCCATGTTTTTGCGCACATAATGCAAGGGCGCACAACGATTCAAAAAGAAATTTTGTCTAAGCAAGTAGTGGCTAAACTTACCATGATGTTTCCTAGCATTGAAAATATTGCAATGAACATAGCTGAATTCGAAAAATCAACTTATTGCAATCGCGCTATGCTAAAAGTTATCTAATGCCGATAGCAACTTTAGTTTCAGACCCAAGGTAATAAGAGATGTTGAATTTTCAGGCAATTCCATTCTATAAGCAACATGGCTATTCGGTTGAATGGAAACAACAAGGCTATCCCCGCACTGGGTGTAAATACTTTATGATTAAAGCGCTGCTTAATTAAGCAGATTTTATAAGCCCTTTACCAACAGAAAAAGAGCATCATGACAATATTTTATATTAATAATACTGAATTTATTCATTACGAGCTAATAGACGGCGATAATACTAAACCATATTTGGTATTTCTACACGAGGGATTGGGCTGTGGAGAAATGTGGCAAGGCTTTCCTGAAAGCCTTTGCCAACAAACTGGTTGCCCTGGACTTATATACGACCGTATTGGGTACGGGAAATCTTCACCTATAACAGGTATACGTACCATTGATTATTTGCATGAATATGCGCAAAACGAACTCCCTTTAATACTTAATGAAGTTATTCCCAACACACCATTTATTCTAGTTGGGCATTCTGATGGCGCGAGTATTAGCTTAATATATGGTGCTCAAAAGCCTGCGTATTTGTTAGCTGTCATTTCAGAAGCTGCCCATGTCATGGTTGAAAGCGAAACTTGTAAAGGTATAGAGCTAGCGAATAAAGCATGGGATGCGAATAAATTAGAGGGCCTTTACAAATACCATGGTGATAAAACAGCACAAACATTTAAGGCATGGGCTACCACTTGGTTACAGCCTTGGTTTAAGTGTTGGAATATTGAGTATCTTTTACCTTTTATTGATGTGCCGGTATTAGTATTGCAAGGGGCAAACGATCAGTATGCCTCGCATGCACAAGTGCAATCCATCGAAAAGAACTCTGGTGGGGAAGTTTACGCTCATATCATCAATAACAGTGCGCATTCTCCTCATTCAGAAGCAAAAGATAATGTTCTTCTATTGATGTCAAATTTCATAACAAAACTTGATGTTCAGATAGACTCTTCAACAGAAAAGTTTGCTTGCATCTAAACACATAAAGAGAGTAGTTACTATGTCCGTAAACTTATATGGATTAAAATCCAGTAAATCATCAACCAATGAACTTACTTTTTCAGGGTTCATTCCAGGATGCCTTTCCATCTTATGTGGTATTCAGAGTGAGTTTTATGCTCGAGAGTGGGGATTTGGTCATATTTATGAATCAGTCATAGCTAATGGCGTGAGTGAATTTTTAACCCGATTTGATGAAGATAAAGACTTTGTTCGATTAGTGCTAAAGAATAATCAGATTGTAGGCGGCATAACTATAGATCATAGAGATGGTAAAACCGCGCAATTACGCTGGTTTATTGTTTCTGACCAATTACGTGGTACGGGTATTGGAAGCAAAATATTTGCCGAAGCAATATCTTTTATTAAAAATAACAGAATAGCCCACGTATATCTAACGACTTTTCAAGGCTTAGATAAAGCCCGTACATTTTATGAAAGTGTAGGATTTAAGTTAACCCATGAAGAAAGTGCATCCACATGGGGGAAAGTTATAACCGAACAACGTTTTGATTGGTACCTTGACGAACGCACAATTTAACTAACTACATTAAGAAACAATAGATAAAAATCACGACCGAAAGCGATCGAGTTTCAAAACAAGTTTAGCTGGTCTGAATTAATCTCTTTACGATCTAATTCAACCAGTTGCTCTACAATGCTTTCTAATAATTTCTTCGGTAGCATATACATTCATTTCTTCAAAAAGCTATTGAATGGCCAGAAAGCTGCGCCAATTAAGATTGTGACCGATAAACTACGCAGTTATTCCTCAGCAAAAAGGGTAATTATGCCAAGTGTTGATCATTCAACGAAGCAATATAAAAATAACCGCTGTAAGTTATCGCACCAACCCAGTCGGCAACATGAACGACAGATGAGACCGTTCAAACCACAAAGGCTAGCTCAACGAATATTGACATGTCATGATATCGTTAATACCTGTTCTGACTTGGTCACCATTCATGAATACCAGAAATTACAGAGCGTTCAGAGATCGTTCGCTTGTTGAGTGGGAAAGCGCTAGTTGTATCTGAAATTTGGTGGAATCTATTTTCTTCAACCTATTTCGACAAGTTGAAAACCACTTTAATGCTAAACTGGCTTGGCTGAATCAGGCCATGTTCAATTAAAATATCACTCGTTCCTAAGCTGTTTTCATTATACTTTTTAACTCTGCGGTTGTAATCCAGCCGTCATTAACCCCGCCCCTATCAGGGTAGCACCAGATGTTTTATTCATGATGGCCATGGCTTTTGGGTGTTTTAACCAGCCTCTCATTTGACCTGCGAGTAAGCAATAGCCACTAAGAATAATAAAAACCACGGCTAGAAATGTACTCACCAGTACCAACAATTGAGGGAACATAGCTTGTTCAGCCGATATAAACTGGGGAAGAAAGGCCAAGAAGAACCCGATTAACTTTGGGTTAAGCAATGTTGCTAAAAAGCCTTGTAAAAACATCCGCTGAGAGTTTTTTGTGATTTGGCTTGGTGCGACTGACCCGATAGCTATTGGCTTAACTCGCCATTGTTTTACCCCGATGTAAATTAGATAGACAACACCGATCCATTTCATAACGTTGAATGCAAGTGCTGAGCTATAAAGCACTGCTCCTACGCCTAATAAAGACAGGCAAAGTAAAGTGCAATCGGCTAAAATTACGCCGCTGACAGTAATTAAAGCTTTTTTCGGTCCACAAACCAATGCGTGTCCCATCACTAATAACATGGTAGGTCCTGGCAATGAGGTGACAATTGCGCTTGCCATAATAAATGCAATCCAAACGTCAAAATTCATAAATATCTCTTTTTATAGGTTTTTAAGTTCGTAACCGGATAACTTGTTATGTGTTAACTTTTACCAAGCTAGGCGCTATAGAACCAAGCAGCTTGGACGCGAGTATCAAGCCACCGAGTATAAGATCATTCAGTCGCTATGGCCCCATCGATGCATGGTACCACCACCTCAGCACACTAAGGTGGTGGTACCAAACAAAGATGCCAATACATGAAACAACGTACTAAAATTTCGCTCTACTTAGCAAAAACACTTAAACCTCCAAATAAAGTAGCGACATATTTTGTAAGATGCATTTTTCATCTTACAAGACTTTTTTTATTTAGAGCTGAAATAGGTTGCCGATAAATGGAAATACCAAAACCAATAAATCTACGAAATAAAAACATAAGTGCTATAGATAAACTAACACTCAAATAGGAGGCTAGAATCCAAACAATAGTTTGAAACAAGCCGTTGCCGCTCAAGTATAAATATGGCATTAAATAAACTCTGGTATTAGAAAAGCATGATATTCATCAAAAGGTCTAAAGCTTATTGATATTTTTGAATTCGCCAATTTAGCAACTCACCTACATAAATATTATGGTTTTTATCAATAGCTAAGCCATGGGGGAAACCAAACTCTGACTCTTTCTTCCCCCATTGACCAAACCGTTCTAGAATTTTACCGTCAAAATTAATTTTATTTATTTCTCCGCTTCTAGCATCAGTAAAAACCAAGGTATCTTGATCATACTGTTCTAGTTCATATGGATAACCAATACCTTGCCATTGAACTTTAAAGTCTCCTTGAGTATTAAATACTTGAATACGAGCATTTTGTCGATCCGTAACATATATAATATTATTATTGATAACTAGTGAATGTGGGAAATTGAATAGCCCCTCGCCCTCTCCTTTACTACCCCACGTTTTCAATAAGTTACCATTGGGGTCAAACTTAACAATACGAAAATTTCCACCATCCGCAACGTAAATATTTTTTTCTGTATCTAGAGCTACATCACTTGGTGCATTAAATAAATTAAGTTGGTAACCGTTTTCAAACCAACCTGTCCCAGAGCTATTTCTTCGTCCAAGGATAAGATGTATTTTACCTGACAAATCGAATTTTAAGACTTGATGTGTTTCTTGATCCGTAGTCCAAATAAAACCTTGTTTATCAATAAATAAGCCATGGGGTACTTTAAAAAGCCCTAAACCAATTTCTCGTTCAAATTTACCTTTCTTATTGAAAACTAAAAGAGGGTGTGAACCGCGATTAAATACTACCATTTGACCTGAAGGAAGAAACTCTAGCCCTGCAACTTCACCTAAATACCAGTCTTGAGGTAGTTCTAGATTAACAAACTCGGTACGAGTTGTGTCTACAATACCTGCGTAAGTTGGTTGTACTAAACTAGATACTATTGTCATAAGACAAAATGCACACATAATAACAGCACTATTTTTTGTCATACTGTTGAACCATAATCGACCAATCATTTGAATTCCTCTTTGTTATTGAGTAAATATTATCGCTGCTTTATAATTTCCAATAAATATACGAATAGGAATATTATAAATTCCCAAGAGGAAGTAATGAATAAAGAAGTTTTTTATTTAATGCGAGTATTTTGTGCTGTAGTAGAGTCGGGTAGTTTTTCAGCTGCTGCTGATGAATTAGATGTACAAGCACCAGCAGTAAGTAAAGCAATTGCTAAACTAGAAAGTATGCTAGGCAAACGATTACTAAACCGCTCTACACGTTTTGTTGAAGCTTCTGAAGTTGGTAGGTATTTTTATAAAGAAGCTTCTGAGCAACTTTCTTTATTAAATTCGACTTTTGAAGCAGTTGAATCATGGAATAGTTCAGTTAAAGGATTACTAAAAGTTACCGCAACTCCCGCTATTGGAGAAGGATTGCTTTCAAAGATAATCTCTGATTTCCATCTCAGTTACCCATTAGTTTCTTTAGAGCTAATGTTCGCTAATAAGATCATTACATTACCTTCTCAAAATATTGATATAGCAATAAGAAGCAGCAACAAATTAGAAGATTCAGCTTTGATCAGTAAAAAACTATTTAGTGTTAAAAGGTTAGTGGTTGCTGCACCTAATTATATTAATAAATACGGAAAACCTGAGAAGGTAGATGAACTTACTAAACACCGATGCCTAAACTTTAAGCATAGAAAAAATCTAAATTCATGGTGTTATATTAAAAATAATAGAGAATTCTCGATAACGACCAAGGCCCCCATAACCTGCAATAATTATTCATCATTACAAAATATGTGTATTCAAGGTGTTGGAATTGCAAGATTGTTCGAGTATCAAGTCAAGCATGATTTAGAAACAGGCAGGCTAATACAGTTGCTGCCTAATACCAATTGGGGTGAACAAACGATACACGCCATTTATCAAGAAAAGATGAATGATTCCCCCAAAGTGAAAGCTTTGGTTGAGTTTCTTCAAAACATCCAACCCTACTAGGGCTTCATGCCAACATTTTTTATGATTTAACTAGCCTCTACTCGAATTAAAAAAGTTAAATAATTGTGAACTAATTCCCTGTTCACGATATTACCTTTCGACTGAAAAACAACAGAAATCTAATAAACTACGTAACTGGAGCAGATAAGAACCAAGTAATAACGCACAGAGTAATGGTTTTATTGCACAACTAGCATGTATTTCTCATTCTGGTTTCAAACAAAAATCAAGGAATAATAAGAATAATCAAAGGCGAGTTGGTAGCAGGAATTGTTGATGGAGTAGACATAATAACACTTCAGCGGATCGTACGTTAGATAGTTTGATTAGTTCTATAACAGAAGAACTAGCTAATGGTAGTGATGTTGCATTAGTAGGTTTCGTTACTTACAAAGTTAATGACCGTGCGGCTAGAAGTGGTCGCAACCCTCAGGCAGGTGAAGAGATCCAAATTGCTGTGGAAAAAGTACCAGCTTTAAAAGCAAGTAAAGCGTTGAAAGATGCTGTTAACGGTTAATCATTTTAGGTCACAAAGTCTCCTCTTAATATCGGGTAGAGTTTTTGTGACCTTAAAACATAAGCTAAATAGTTAAGTCACTCTAAGCTTCTTCATCTTCTGCGCGAACGCCCCAAACATCATGTTCATCGGCATGAATAATTTGTATCCAAATTTGATCACCTGGCTTGGCATCATAATCATCAGACAAATACACTTTGCCATCAACTTCTGGTGCGTCCATATAAGAACGCCCGACAATGCCAAGGTCATTCACTTCATCGACAAGAATAAGGTGTTCTTGACCAATGCGAGTTTGTAATTTATCAGAGCTTATTTTTGCCTGTAATTTACCACACGACAATCTAATCGGTTGCTCAAAACACTCAATCGACATTAACGTGAACCTATTGTTATTCGTTCAATAAGGCACTAGATGCAATCACTAACCACTTCACTCACCTTTTTCAATAGTTCGACCATCGAACTATTGTCGATTGATTAAATTGATGCCAGTATTAAATAATGTCAGATACAATAATACCCACTGGTTTATGTCCTCAAATAAAAAGAAATTCTATTCCTACATACGCTGGTCGAGTGATAAACAATCAGGCGGCAGCAGACTTGTGCACCACTCAACAACAGCACAGGAAATTGCTCAAGAGCAAGACCTTGAATTAGTTGAAGTGATTGACAGTGGCATCAGTGCATTTAAAGGTAAGAATGCATCTGATGGTGAGCTAGGTCGCTTTATTGATACGGTTTAAAATAAATTAATCCCTGTTGATTCATGGTTAGCTTTAGAGAACAACGCCTATCCCGTGAAGTTATTTTAAGTGCACAGCGATTGTCATGTTATATCTGTGAGGAACTTTATCGTATCTTTGTTAACATCTAACCGGTGAGTATTAGAACACTCTTCAGTTAGACGTTAGCTGTCACTAGCTTAAGTTTTCATTTTTTATCACGATAACAACTAGGTGTCATCCCTGTATTCTCTTTAAACATATGAGTAAACGCTGAAGGTGATTCATAACCAAGGTATGAGGAAATGTTCGATATTGACTCCCCTTTAGTTAGTTGGCTTATCGCTATTTGAATATTTAATCGTTGTCGCCATACGCTATAACTTAGCCCTGTTTCATTTTTAAATAACCGTGATAAAGTGCGGCTTGAAGCTCCAACTATTTCTCCCCATTGTGGTAATTTATAACTATTCCAAGGTTCTTTTTGAATCATAGATAGCATGGTGAGTAATCTTGAATCTTTAGGAAATGGGAGCTGAAAAATAACATTAGGAGCTAAGGAAAGTTTTTCTAATATTAGCCTTAACAATAGACCATCGGCTCCTGACCAGAGGTAGTTATTAGTTATAGCATCAGCTTCTTGAATTAAAGCCTTCAAAAAATTATTTATTCTTAACACACAACATTGTTCTGGCAGCTTGCGGAGTAAATTATTATCAAAATAAAAACTAGTTAACTCCACTTTTGTAATAGCAGATACTTCATGATCTATTTCGGGTAACAACCACACACCTTGCTCTGGTGGAACTATATACCTATTTTTATCGGTAACTACTAGTAATACCCCTTTATTTGCATAAACAAATTGTCCCCAGCTATGACTGTGTTTTTTGACAACGGAATTAGCTTCAATAGAGCGACTAACTACAGTGATAGGCACGACTATTTTCTGTCTACTTTCTATAGATGGATTGATTGTTTTAAATTTTGGCATTAAATCGACATAATTAGGCTCGTTATCGATATCCTACCACTAAATGTTTTGTTTACTATTCATTTTTAACAGATTAAATAAGGTTTATTAATGTTAGAACTTGAATGGATAGTAACTTTTTTATTGCTTGGAAGTTTTGTTGGTTTTATAGCTGGATTATTAGGAGTAGGAGGCGGAGGTATTTTAGTTCCAATATTAACATCTATATTTTTGTTTCAAGGAGTTCCTGTCAATAAAGTAATGCATTTAGCTTTAGGAACTTCAATGGCTTGCATTATTATGACATCAATTTCAAGCTTGCATGCCCAGCATAAAAGAGATGCTATTCTCTGGAAGGTTGTGAAAGTAATGTCTTTCGGAATCATATTAGGCACATTCATTTCAACCTATATAGCGACTTACTTAAGCTCACTTTATTTAGCGATATTCTTTTCTTTATTCATGGGATTAACAGCTTTTAACATACTTAAAAAAAAGAAAGAGAACGAAGTAAAAAATAACTTTAATAATGCAAAAATATTCGTTTCATCTACAGGTATAGGAGCCGTATCAGCTTTAGTTTCTATTGGTGGAGGGTCTTTAACAGTGCCTTATCTTGTTTCTAATAATATAGATATTAAAAAAGCAATTGGTACATCAGCAGCAATTGGATTACCAATATCTTTGACTGGCACATTAGGGTATATAATTAATGGTTGGAATAATGAAATTATTATTAGTAATTCAGTTGGGTTTATATATTTACCTGCGGTAATTTTAATATCTTTAACCAGCTTTATTACAGCTCCTTATGGTGTCAAAGCATCTCATTTTTTACCAATTAGTATACTTAAAAAGGCATTCGCTTTGTTGCTAATTATCCTTAGTTTGAAAATGCTTTTATACGTTGTATAAAAATTATCTATCTCTGTAAAGTCGGCTCCCTTGTCTCAAGATAAGCCAATGTTAACAAAGATACGAAAGCAGAAGGTTCAATATCTATAAAATACATTAATTTGGCAAATGTTGTTGAACCACTACAATATTTATTAACCTACGAAAAGAAAGAGAAATAATGATGGTATTATTAGAAGCTTTAAATTGGCGTTATGCAGTTATGCAGTTTTCAAATGAAAAAGTATCAATGTATAAAATGAAATTTAGTTACAATCAATTATTCATATTAGCAGCTCTATCGACTGCCCTGAGTGGTTGTAGTGGTGGTTCAACTGGAGAAGCCGTAGCGGATACCACCGCGCCCATAATTACTCTGTTAGGTGACAACCCATTGGAAATAACCATAGGCAGTACTTACAGCGAACAGGGCTATTCAGCGACTGATAATGTAGACGGTAACATTACAGGCAATGTGCTGGTCAATTCAACCGCAGTCAATGCCAACATAAAAGGAGGCTACTCAGTGACTTATAACGTCTCCGATGCCGCAGGCAATGCAGCAGCGATGGTCACACGGACCGTAAAGGTCATCACAAGTGACACTACAGCGCCTACTGTTAGCAGTGTTACACCCAAAAACGAAGCTACAAAGGTATCCCGTACTACGCCTATTATAGCGACGTTCGATGAAGACCTGTTTGCTGTCTCCGTCGATAATTCTAGCTTCTCCTTAAGTAACGGAAGCAGTGCGGTGCCTGCCACTATAAGCCTAAATTCAGCTAATGAGGTTACACTCCAAGCGAACTCAAAATTGAGCAATTTGACCAGTT
>Ga0209292_1003507_pt1 | contig 17182 bp, 10 predicted proteins | sample GOMGulsemesocosm_2_FD_184634 | JGI IMG/M metagenome (GOLD analysis project Ga0209292, IMG submission 184634) | Methane-oxidizing microbial communities from mesocosms in the Gulf of Mexico - GOM9C Gulf of Mexico (SPAdes) (version 2) | ecosystem: Environmental > Aquatic > Marine > Cold seeps... | reverse complement strand
ACTTCGCGGCGATGTCGTGATCTCCGGAGCAAAAAACGCAGCTCTTCCTATTTTAATGTCAGCGCTATTATCTAAAACACCCGTTGTTTTCAGTAATGTACCGCAATTAAATGATATTTTAACAACGGTTAAGTTATTAGGTCAGCTAGGTGCTAAAGCTGAATGGCTTAACGAAAACACACTTATGATTGATGCAAGTAGCATTGATATTTGTCGTGCCCCTTATGATTTAGTAAAAACCATGCGCGCTTCAATTTTGGTGCTTGGCCCATTACTTGCCCGCATGGGGCACGCTGAAGTTTCTTTGCCAGGCGGTTGCGCTATCGGCGCAAGGCCCGTTAATTTACATATTCAAGGCTTAAAACTTATGGGGGCAGATATAACGGTTGAAGACGGTTATATTGTCGCTAAAAAGCAAGGTCGTTTAACGGGTGCCACGATCTTCATGGACACTGTCAGTGTAACGGGTACGGAAAACTTGATGATGGCGGCAGCATTAGCTGACGGTACCACAGTTATTGAGAATGCCGCTCGAGAGCCTGAAATTGTCGATCTTGCTAATTGTTTAATAAGTATGGGTGCTAAGATTAGCGGTGCTGGAACAGATACACTGACCATTGAAGGTGTTAGTGAACTATGTGGTAAAGAATACTCGGTAATGCCGGATCGTATTGAAACAGGAACTTTTTTAGTGGCCGCTGCAGTAACTCAAGGTCATATTAAGTGTTTAAATACCGACCCTAGTTCGTTAGAGGCAGTATTAAGTAAATTACAAGAAGCCGGGGCGACCATTACAACAGGTGAGGATTGGATCGAACTTGAAATGACAGGGCCAGCTAAAGCTGTCAATGTGAGAACGGCCCCTCATCCAGCTTTCCCTACCGATATGCAAGCACAGTTTATGACAATGAATGTTTTAGCTGAAGGTACCGCAACGGTTATTGAAACTATTTTCGAAAATCGCTTCATGCATGTGCCAGAGTTACAGCGTATGGGCGCAGACATCACCTTAGAAGGTAATACAGCGATTGTTAAAGGCGTTACTAGTCTTAATGGCGCTCAGGTTATGGCAACTGATTTACGAGCGTCTGCAAGCCTTGTGATAGCAGGTTTAGTTGCTAAGTCACCAACGCAAGTTGACCGTATTTATCACATCGACCGTGGTTACTTATGTATTGAAGGTAAGTTGCAAGGTTTAGGTGCAAACATTAGCCGTATTAAGGCTGATTAGTTCTTTAAATACAGACAGATAACATTTACCACTGCTGTGAGTAATGAATATTAAGAGGCTAGGGCATTATATGTTCTAGCTTTTTTTATGCGCGCTGCATTTAATGCAGAAATTTATTTATAGACAATAATTGATGAAGCTTACTTAAAGTTAGATATTAGAAATAACCGAGAATAGAGATTTAAAGACAACAAAAAAGGACATCCTTTGCAGGTATGTCCTTTTTTAAACATCTATAGATTTGTTATTGAATAACTAACCTATGATTGCAAATTAAAGTGCAACGATGTTTTCAGCTTGAGGGCCTTTTTGACCGTCAGTTACTGTAAATTCAACTTTTTGACCTTCAGCAAGAGTTTTAAAACCGTCACCAACGATAGCGTTGAAGTGAGCAAAAACGTCTGGACCGTTTTCTTGCTCGATAAAACCAAAACCTTTAGCTTCGTTAAACCATTTTACTGTACCAGTAGTAGTAGACATATGTGTATCCTATAAATATTTAAGAGTAATTGTACTAACAATTTTGCAATAATGCTTAACTGTTAGGGGTTTGCTAAAAAGAGTTGCTATTACTTATAAATCAGGACGTGTTACAGATATCTTATCTAAGGTAAGCATGAGATAACATCGAAATGGTGTACAAAAAAATAAAACTAACTTCAAGCTGGGTGCATTATATAGTTAAGACTGGATATGTCAACCATAAGTATGATTTAAGCTACAAGTTAATCAGAAATTAGACTTGTAGCTTCCACTTTTTACTATAATTTAAATTCTTGTACAGATTGCTGTAGCTCTTCGGCTAAGCGAGCTACCTCACTACTCGATGTTGCCGTTTGTTGTGAGCCTGCAGTGGTTTGCTCTGCAATAGTTACAATCGACTCTAAATTCTCACTGATTTCATGAGCAACAACACTTTGCTCTTCAGCCGCAGTGGCAATTTGTGAACTACGATCGAATGCTTCATGAACGGCATGGGTTATTGTTTCGAGCGCTTGGTCTGCCTTTTCATTTTGACTGACACACTCAGTGGCTTTAGCTTTACCTGCATCCATAACGGTTACAGCTTTCCCTGCACCTGTTTGTAAAGCTTCAATCATTGTTTGAATTTCAGATGTGGACTCTTGTGTTCTGCTCGCTAAAGTACGTACTTCATCTGCAACAACTGCAAAGCCCCTACCTTGCTCACCAGCACGTGCCGCTTCAATAGCCGCATTTAACGCGAGTAAGTTAGTTTGTTCAGCAATGCCACGTATTACATCTAAAATTCCGCCAATTGAAGCACTGTCTTGTTGTAATTGATTAATAACTTGAGAAGCCGATTCAACTTCATCAGCTAATTGTTCAATGGTTTGTCTACCTACTGCTGATATTTGCTTAACACGTTCCGCTTCATCATCAGCATGTTTAATCTCACTTAAGGCTTCGTTTGCGCTTGAAAGTACGCTTTGTGAGGTGCTACTCATTTCCGTTGTTGCCGAGGCAGCTTGTTCTACTTGATTACGTTGCTCTTCAATCGCGGTAGTGCTTTGAGCAGTAACCGCTGACGTTTGTTCTGCAGCTGCGGCAAGTTGTGCTGAGCGATTAACTATACTTTCGATTAAGTTACGTAAGCTATCAATCAATAAGTTACAATTTCTGGAGAGTAGTGCAAATTCGTCATTACCACTTTCATCAAGTTTCATTGAAAGATCACCTGAAGCAACGATGTTAAGCATTTCATTAACGCGAGCTAGGGGACGAGTTATCCCGATAAGTGTGATTCTTGCAATAATAAGCGCAACAACAATAGATATAAGCATAATAATCGTTGTTTGAGTACTGCCGCTACTGACTGAGTCTTCTACTAGTTCACTGGCTCTAATAGTGGTTTGATTTGCTAGTTCAATTTGCTTATCTAATATTCTGTTAACTTGCTTAGCCGATTTTTCTTCCTCGGCGAGCATAGCTGTAGCTTTTTTATTGGCATTAAGTTGCTTTGCTTTATGCGCCATAATGCCATCTTGTTGAGAAAGAAGGGCTTGTATGTCGTTGAAAGCAGATTGTACTTCTTGAGATACGTCTTCAATATCATGTACATTTAATTCAGCAATGATGTCTACCACTGAAGATTTTGCTTCATTGAGACTACGAGATAACTCACTCTCGATAAGTTGCGCTGTACTCTCATCTATAATGTCACGATACTCGAAAGAAGAAGATACTATAGAGTTAAATTGGTTTTCAAGCTGTTCACTTAAGCTAATTGCACGCTGAAGCTTAGTATCAGCAAGATCATGATCCGCTAGATCTAAAAGTAGCATTACCGTATCATCCGCTTTCTCTTCCAGCGTATCTACTTTATCAGTTAACAACTGATTTTGTTCAATACTGACTTTATGATTGCTAAATAACTCTTTACTTGCATTGTTAAAATTAGAATAAATACTATCGACTTTGGATAGATTAGCCAATAAGTCTTGCTCAGTGGCTACTGTCTGTTTCAACTCTGATAACTGTTGTGTAAATAATAATTCAATATTTTTATAATCTTTAAGACCTTCAGATAATAAAGCAAGATCGGTTTGGTAATAGCCTTTAAGCGTTAAATTACTCATTTGACTCAATTCAAGAGCAAGTTTGTTACTGGCTTTAAGTGTCGGAATCGCGAGAGTATTTTGCTGTTGAGTTGATTCACTGATGGTATTCAAGTTAGATAACGATATAACGCTAATGACTATCAGTAAAATGGAAATAATGGCAAAGCCACCAATTATCTTTACAGCTACAGTTAAATTCATAGAATCACCCAATTGGTAGGCTACTTGCCTAGTTAGTACGTTAATTTATTTTTGATATATCAAGCTTAGCTTGTATCGGCGCGAAATAGGAAATATTTAATTTATTTTCCAGCAATTTATAACATTATACGGAGTGAAAAAATATCTGCTATGCATTCTTTGATTTTTTGTACAATTAACGTTGCTGTTAGCTTTATTTCTCAGCACCTTGTTTAAAGTATTTTTTATCATGCCAACGAAGCATGGTCAATTCATTCCCCCAAACACATCCGGTATCTAAAGGGTAAATATTAGGGGTTGAGCTTTTTCCCATAAGCGAAGCCCAATGACCAAAAACCCAAGCAGTGTTTATAATCGTTTTAGATAATTCATACCAAGGAGTTATGTTATCAACAGTGAGAGTTTCAGGGGCATCTTTTTGGGTAAATTCTAATGAGCCATCTAAAAAGCAAAAGCGCATACGGGTAAAGGCATTAATGCTATAACGAAATTTATCAATGTCAGTTACTGCATCATGCCAATTGTTAGGCTCCTCACCATACATTAGTGACAGCCAGGTTTTACGGTCACTGCTTGCTAATTTAGTATGAATTAATTCGGCTTGTTCTACTGCGTCGCTTAGCTGCCATTGTGGAGAAATACCTGCATGGCTCATGTAGGCATAATCTTCTATATTTTGACTTTCTACTTTGGAGTAGGAGTTAATGTTGGGGATTTTTTGTAATAATGGTTGCGCTGCTAACCAGTCCATCAACTCATTAATATCTGGGGCGGCCAATAGTGCAGATAAATAATCGGATCTTTTAGCTTTCTTAAGGCCTGCGTGAACGGCTAATAAATGTAAGTCGTGGTTACCCAAAACGACTTTAGCACTTTTACCTAGAGACTTAACAAAGCGTAAAGTTTCAAGGGAGTTGGGGCCGCGAGCGACTAGATCGCCCGCAAGGTATAAGATATCTTTTTCACGGTCAAAATCGACTTGAGTTAGCAGGGCGGTTAACTCATTAAAACAACCTTGAATATCGCCTACCAGATAAATAGCCATAATCTATACCATTTTGTTTAAGTTTCTTTTCACTCAGCGAGGGTTAAAAAGCTTAGCGGCAAGGCATTGATTGAGGAGGATGCTTATTCAGGAGAATATGCTCCTGCATTCTCTAAGAAGCTACATCCTTGTAGCGTCCTTATCAAAATCAATAAAGTAGTATGTAAGCCTTTACTTTTTATTAGGTATTCGCCCTTCGGAAGTTTGTCAGCGATTCGATAACCTTACTGAATTTCTTTCATACAGCGATAACTCTACTGTAAAAAAATCAATTTGTTCTAAAATAGCTGACCAGCTCTGAGTGGGAACCAATTTAGTCAAATTGGTATTATTCTACTTCGGGTGCAGAATCTTCACTCAAAGAGTCGTTATCAAATTTACTTTTTTTATTTTTTGCCATGCGTCTTTTTTCTTTTATTGGAGCAACCTCTGGTGGGTTGTCGACAATAAAATCAGCCAGTTTCTTATACTCATCAAGAGTTAAGTTTTCTGGGCGCAAATTAGCATCAATGTTTAATTCAGCTAGCTGTGCTTCAGTAATTAACTTTTTAAAAGTATTTCTAATCGTTTTTCTACGTTGGTTAAATGCGGCCAAACAAACTGTGTTTAGCGCGTTAATGTCTTTAACCGGGTTCTCAATATGAGTATGAGGAATTAAACGTACTATCGCAGAATCTACTTTTGGAGCGGGTTTGAAAGCCTCAGGTCCTATTTCCATCACGGGGTGAACTTGACATTGATACTGAGTCATTATTGATAAACGACCATAGGTTTTGCAATCAGGCCCAGCAGCCATGCGTTCAACCACTTCTTTTTGCAACATGAAATGCATGTCTTTCACTTTATCTTTAAAGGTTAAAAGATGAAAAATAAGTGGTGTAGAAATGTTATAAGGTAAATTCCCAAAAATTCTTAATGGTTTTTCCTCATCAGCTAATTGAGCAAAGTCAAATTTAAGTGCATCAGTTTCATAGATGGTTAAATCTTTAGCTAAGAAAGGGTGATGACGAAGTCTATGGGCAAGATCTCTATCTAATTCAACGACAGATAATTTACCTGCTCGTTCGATAACCGGTTCGGTTAAGGCACCTAATCCAGGTCCAATTTCGATAAGGTTTTCACCTGGCTCGGGATTAATTACATCAACAATGTCGCTGATAACAGCATCATTGTGAAGAAAATTCTGGCCAAAGCGTTTTTTGGCTTGATGACCTAAATGTTTTTTATCGTTCATAACTACTTCTTTGTTAAACTATTTGTTACTTGCTAAGTTGATGGCATTGCGCATTGCTTCAATAAAACTACCTGAGTCAGCGGTACCTGTACCTGCAAGTTCAAGTGCTGTTCCGTGGTCAACCGATGTGCGAATAAATGGTAAGCCTAGAGTAATATTTACTGAAGATCCAAAACCCTTATATTTTAATACCGGAAGACCTTGATCATGATACATAGCTAAAATGGCATCGGCTTCAGTTAGATATTTTTCCTGAAAAATAGTATCGGCAGGTAAAGGGCCAATAATATCTATACCGTCAGCACGAAGCTCTTCAAATGCAGGTTCAATTACTTCTATTTCTTCGCGGCCAAGGTGACCACCTTCTCCGGCATGGGGATTAAGACCACATGCATAAATTTTTGGTGATTTGATTCCAAATTTTTCTTGTAAATCATGGTGCAGAATTCTAGTCACCTTTTGCAAACGTTCATTGGTAATGGCTTTAGACACGTAAGCGAGTGGAATATGTGTTGTGACTAACGCCACTCTTAGTCCTTTGGTTGCAAGCATCATGACTACATCAGTGCAATTTGCTTGGTTGGCAAAGTATTCTGTGTGACCACTAAAAGCAATTCCAGCTTTGTTTATTAGGCCTTTGTGTACAGGGCCTGTCACTATGGCATCAAACTCACCTGAAATATTTTTTTCACTGGCGACTCTTAATGTTTCTACCACATAGGCGCCATTCGCACTATCTAACGTTCCAGGAACGCAAGGTTGGGCTAGGTCAACATTGAGAACGGTTAAGGTTCTTGCCGCTTGAGGTTGTGCAGTTTTATCTTGATCATAGTCGAGTATGGTTAATGGCAAAGAAAGCATTTTAGCGCGCTCTTCCAACAATGCTTTTGAAGCAATAACAACCATCTCAACAGGCCACTCTTTCTGAGCAAGAGTAATGATAAGATCGGGACCTATACCTGCGGGTTCACCGGGGGTAATAGCAATACGTTGTATCATTACTTGCTATCCTGTTCGAATATTTCGATGTAAGCTTCATCACGAGTTTCTTTTAACCAGCGAGCACTCTCCATACCATATTGACGGTTAAAGAGGATTTGATAAGCGCGGTTTTCATTTAATTGTGAAGTAGCATCAACTAAGCGACGGTCTTCTAACTTAATAATATGCCAGCCAAAAGATGAGCGAAATGGCTTGTGGTACTCGCCTTTTTTCATACTTGCTAATGCGTTGGTAAAGGCAGGATCATAACCTTTAGGATCTGCCCAACCTAAATCTCCACCGCTAACGGCACTTGGACCTTCGGAATGTTTTTTAGCTAATTCTTCAAAGGTTGCTTCACCGGCATTAATTTGGTTTAAAAAGCCCTGTAATAAATCTTTAGCTTTTTCATCACTTAAAATAATTGAAGGTTTAATCAAAATATGACGAGATTTTGTTTCTTCTACTTCAACCACTTTTCTACCACGTATATCCAATACTTTAACAATACTGAAGCCTAAACCAGTTCTTATTGGTCCAACAACAGTATCTTTCGGCTTATCATTAATTAATTCAGAAAATAGAGTTGGCATTTCATTAATATTTTTCCAACCTAAATCGCCCCCTTTCAATGCGTTAGCATCACCTGATGAAGTAATTGCAATTTTAGCAAAGTCAGAGCCATCATTAAGCATCTCTACTACTTTGGTTGCGCGAGTTTTAGCTGCAGTTAAGTCTTCCTGGCTAGCATCGGCAGGGAACTCTATTAAGATATGGCCTAAGTGATATTCGACATTATTTGTATTTTGCTCACGCATTACCGTAAGTAAATTTTGTATTTCTTGTGGTGGTACAAAGATTCTACGTCTAACGCTATTTCGACTCACTTCCCCTGATACTAATTCAACTCGTACATTTTCGCGGTATTTTTCATAACTGGTACCTTCATTAATCACCTGTTGACGAAATTGAGCGAGAGTCAGCTTGTCTTCTCTTGCCATGTTATTCAAGGTCTGGTCAAGTTGAGCATCACTGATTTGGATACCCATACGCTGGCCAATTTGACTCAGAAGGCTATCATTAATTAATTTATCCATTACTTGAATGCGTAATGCTTTATCGGATGGTAAGCTCTGATTATTTTTTTTAGCTTGCTGTTTGATATTTTTAAGTAGATCGTTTACTTCCGACTCGAGTACTACACCACTATTGACAATAGCAGCTACTCTGTCGAGTAACTCTTCTTTGGCATGGGCTGAAGTGATTGTTATAAGACTCGAGGCTAACAGTATTGCTGTAATTATATATTTCATATTTTATATCTTTTTTGAATTTTTAAATATTGCGTATGGTACTAATTCTGTAAGTAATAAGGGCGTTTATAACCAAATATGCTCTTATCAAACATCTCTTGAGTCCCTATAGCCGATTGTTTGCCATCTAAACCCTTAATGATGAACTTAATACTAATGCCAGTATCAAACTCTTCACGGCCTTCACTGGTAAAGCTGACAGGGTCTAAGTTAGAGTTAATATGTCGATGGTAAGCTATACGTATAGCCCAACAACAACTTTCATATTGAAAGCCAGCATATGACTCTAAACTTCTATCTTGCTGTAAATCTTGCGTTAAACGTCCGACAAACGCCCAGTTTTTATTGATAGCAAAACTGGTTAATAGCGAAACTTGTTCTAAGCTATCTCCTGAGACACTTCGAGTATAGCGATGGTTCAATTGTACTAGATTATATTTACTAATTTGGTAATCAATATTGATCTGTCCCTTATTAGTGAAATCTTCTAGTGTATTGTATTGAATGTCCCCACTCACTTGCCATTGATGGTTAATTCGATAAAATAAATCAGCAGCAACAGATGACTGCTTGTTATTGCTATTATCACTGATATCACTATTATCAGGTAACAAGGCATCATTGGCAAGATCAGAGTTATTACCACCAAGATATTGAATACGACCTAGACTAACACGAATGATTTCTAAGTTTTCTTTATCAAGTAATCGACTGGTGATACCCCAAGTATATTGGTTAGCACCCGCTATTCTATCTAAGCCACTATAACTTGTATCACGAAATATACCGTGGAAATCGTCTTGTAATAAAGTCGTATCATATAGACCAATATTTGATTGGTCTTTTTCTGGTACATAAAGGTATTGTAACTGCGGCTCTAAGGTGTGGCGATATGTATCTCCAAAAGCGATAAGCTCTCTATCAAAGTTAATACCGCCATGGATACGTATTTTCGGTAAGGTTCTCTCAACCGTTTCTTCGTACGCACTTCCTTGAGAAATATTATCTTGCTGATAATAAGTATGCATTATTTTAACTTCAGAGTTTAGAAACCAAGCAGGTCGGGTAATGGGAAAAATAAAGCCAGCTTCTACATGGTAGCGATTTGCTTCGATCTGGTCTTTCTCTGAGGCCTGAAAATTGGTTATTTCAGAATACAATTCAAACTGGCCAGGCATAAAATTTAATGGTTGTTGGGCAGATAGTTCAATATGAGGTAGTGTTTTGTAGCTAGGTTGATGATCACCTAATACTTCAAAATCTTGTAATTGTAATGTTGCTTGCCACTGTTCACCAAAATAAGCTAATTCACCTGTTTGATAAAGGTAAGCATCGTTAGAATTGTATTGTTTACTACCTAGATCAACCAAATAGTTATCATCACTGATAGTGGTGTAATCAACGTAAGCGCGAAAATCCTCAGAAAAGGTGCCTATGTGTTGCAGTCGCACTAAATAGCGTGAGTCATCGTTGGTTGCTATTTCTTTGTCATTATCTAAATATTCAAAATCTATTTTACCTGATTGCTGATCCATCAAATAACGGAACTCAGTTTGTAGCTGCAGGCCGCGTTTAGACATATAACGTGGCGTAATTGTAGCATCATAATTCTCGGCAATATTCCAATAAAATGGTGCGGTTACTTCCAGGCCTGTATTGGTTGTTTGTTCTATTTGAGGATATAAAAAACCACTCAAACGCTCTTTTGATATCGGAAAAGAAAAGTAGGGAACATAAAAAATGGGTACATCTAACACTCTAAACTGGGCATGATAAGCTTCACCAAAATCACCTGAAGCTGATAAGTTAATTTCAGAAGCCTTTATTTGCCAATCAGGTACTTCTTGCAAGCAGGTTGTAAATGTAGAATCGACTAAACTTAGTAAACCATCACCGTTGATAGATAGAATTTTGGCTTTACCATGCCCAGGGTTACCATCAAGTTGGTAGGAGGCTGAGGTCATTTCAGTAGAGCGATCTGTTTTACTTGCGCTTAATGTATCAGCAAAAATATTAATTTGTTTACCTTGATAATGGATATTACCTACGGCTTCTATTTGCATTTTTAAACGATTAAAGGAGAGTTCATCGGCTACTATCTTTTGGTTTTTATCAACCAAAATTACGGAGCCATTGAACTGTGCTATTTGATCCTGTTTAATACTTGCGTGTTCAGAGGAGATATGAATATCGTCATTAAGCACATCAGCAATACCTAAAGTAATGTCATCAAAGACAGGTAATGTGCACATCATCACTTTAGTGTTAGGTGCTTGACTCTTTATTTCGACGTTAGCCTGCGCTATTTTTGGCAAGTAAGCTAACAGTGCAAATAGGGTAAAACTCAATGTACGGGAAAAAAGCATTTATTATCCGGAAATGGTGAATTTTTTATAAATCAATTTTATAGTGATGAATCAAGTATTTTAACGGCTAATTGCTTTATGATATAGCAATTTTTTCAGTTGGACTAAATTCTTATGTCATAGTTCAGCTGCAGGTTAGATATTATTTTAAGGAATACTCAGAAATATGCATATTTGGGGTAAGATTTTAGGCTTTTTATTTGGCTTTATGCTGAGTAAAAACCTTTTCGGTGCTTTACTTGGTCTTTGGCTAGGTCACATGTTTGATCGAGGTCGAGGTTTTAACTTCAATGGTATCGCTGGAGGTAAGGAAGACGAAATATCTCGTCAAGCTGCTTTTTTCTATACCACCTTTTCAGTGATGGGTAATGTAGCTAAAGCGAAAGGCCAGGTCACAAGTCATGAAATTGCTTTTGCTAGCGCCTATATGAATAAATTAGGACTGAGTAGTGAGTTACGTCAGCAAGCACAGGATGCTTTTCGTGAAGGTAAATCATCAAGTTTTCCACTTAAAGACCGTCTTATTAAATTTAAACGTTTGATGGGTAATAGACATGACTTGTTGTTAATGTTTTTAGAAATCCAAATTCAAGTCGCTTTTAGTGACGGTGAGTTAGATGACGCGGAGCGCTCAGTTTTACACACCATTGCCAAGTTTTTAGGTTACTCAAAAGGTGAGCTTGATAATTTGTTAGAGATGATTATTGCGGGTGCTAACTTTCATCAACAGGGTAGTCATGGTTATAGACAGCAAGGTACGGGAAATGCCCCAGTTAGTGGTCAACAACTTGTTAATGCTTATAAAGTCTTAGGTGTTGATAAAGATACCGCTATGCCATTGATTAAAAAGGCTTATAAGAAACTAATGTCTCAACATCATCCAGATAAATTAATTGCTAAGGGGTTACCGCCTGAAATGATGGAAAGTGCCAAGCAAAAAACACAAGACATTCAAGCCGCCTATGACATGATTGTTAAGCAAACTAAATAACACTCTAAAACAGTATTATTAGTGCATCATTCATAGGTGTTGTGCTGGTAATTTTTGTTTAAATGATGGCATATTATTTTTATGGTGTGTCACATTTCGAGTCTAGACCTTACCAACCTATCGCTTTTAGCCAACTATTAATTTGGTTTAATAATTCCTTTTCTGGGTAATACCCCGTAATAGTATTGTTTAACTGTCGTTGACGAAAATATACTTTCATTTCCTGTTTGGCAAATGATTTTCGCTGTGCTGCTTTCGCTAACACCAGCGGATTATCATGTGTAAGGTAGAGATCTAACACAGGTAATTCAGTAAAGGCTAGTTGGCGGGCAAAGTCTTCATTTACACTATTAATAAGTCCATGATTACTGTGCCTATAACTACTAAGCATGATGAGTGCATTAGGAAGTTGGCTACCTTCTTGGTTGTATAAGTCTACTAACAAAGCGGCATTATTGCCTTGTGCTATAACCAGCACGATTCCGGGGTAATCTTTGGCCGTATTCATTACCGCATTGAGCATGCTGCTGAGTTTATTTTTATACTCTTTTAAGATTAATTCGTTCTCTTTCTTTTGCTCTTCCACAGTGAGTGCTGTAGATGGATAATTATCTGGTTTATTATTGGGCTGTATTGCGATAGTGCTCCACCCCTTAGCTGGCAGGGCATTACGTAAAAAATTAATTGCTTTGGGGTTCGTCGCGCCTTGTTGCCATTCAGGTAATAAAATAGCGACGCCTTTACTGTTAGCACTGGTGTATTTTTTGATGAGAGTTAAATAATCATCAGGGCCAGCCAATAGTGGTTTTACCTGATCGTCAGCGAGGTAATGTTTAAGATCTTCTTTATATTGCTTAACCAAACCGATAGGTTTTTTTAGGACTGGGCTTTTATTCTCTGTTTTTTGAGTATTATCTATCGATGCATCGGCTGTTGTTTTTTCAGCTTTTTCTTCCTCAGCAAAAGCTGTCGATGTTGGAGCAATACAAATAAGCACACTGAGAAGTAGCGCAAAGCATGCATAAGAACCCTTATGTTGCTTAGCTATATATCGGCAGATAGTACTTCGATTTATTTTAGTTAAAATTATCTTACGCACTATTTTTCCTCTGCGGTATCGAGTATCTATGTTCTATATCGACCATAGAATAAAAATCTAGAAATAAAAAGCCTTAATTAAGGTGTTAAAAAAATGGGCACGGCGCATTAAAGGTAATCGCTTGCTCAGTACTTGGGTGAAATAAGCTTATATTTAAGGCATGCAGCTGTAATCGACTTCTCATGGCTAATGCCGCTTTTGATGCGTATAACCTATCGCCTAAAATAGGATGGCCTAAGGCTAACATATGCACCCTAAGCTGGTGCGAACGCCCGGTTACAGGGGTCAATTCCACTAACGTACTTGCTTGATCATCTGTTGAGTCATTCCGGCTAAGTACACGGTAATGGGTTAATGACTTTTTGCCATTCTCATGATCAACCATTTGCTTAGGCCTATTGGGCCAATCACATATCAGTGGTAAATCAACACTGCCTTCATCGAGCTCTATTAAACCAAAGACACGGGCAAGGTAAGTTTTTTCAGTTTTTCTTTGCTCAAATTGACGACTAATGGCGACATGTGCAGGTTTATTCAGCGCCATAATGATTAAACCAGAGGTGGCCATATCTAGTCTATGCACGATAGTTGCCGTGGGTAGCACTCGTTTTACACGATTTTGTAAACAATCTTGGTGTTCAGGTAAGCGGCCCGGCACACTGAGAATACCACTTGCTTTATTTAATACAATAAAATCATTGTCTTGGTAAATAATATCAAGATAAGGGGACATAGGGGGAAGATAGATAAAATCAGGGTTTGCGCTCATTACTTTCTCATGATTAGTTATATACCCAAGCGACTTCAAAATGCTCGTTTCAGGACGCCTGAGCGATTTATGATCGAGGCGTGTATTTCATTAATGGTTATTCCCTTAATGAACTTCATAACGATGAACATGATTTGCTCAGACGTCCCACAATGGCTAGTTTATAAACGCTTTAGACAGCGTTATTGATTTCGACAATAACGCTACACGGATGTAGCTTAATAGAGAATGCAGGAGCATATTCTCCTGAATAACTATTATCTTCAATCAATGCCTTGCCTAAAGGCGTTTATAATTCCAGCTGAATCCTGCATTTTGAGGTGGCTTGGGTATAAGGGTTATATTCTAATGGATATAACCCTTATTAATTAAGGTTCAGATCGTTACTGTACTGACAATTAGTGTGTAACTACTATCATGCGAATTGCTTCAAAGGTCAATTGCGCTTTATCAATATAGTGGCTTAACTCATCTTGCTGCTGACTAATAAAATCTATTTCTTCTTGACGAACACTTGGATTAATCGCTTTTAACGCGGTTAGCCTTTGTTGTTCAGATGAAAGTTTATTTTTCATCGCAGCTAAAGACTTCTCTTGAATTGCAATAATATGCTTAGCACCATGCGCTTCTGCTTTCTCAACCAAAGGAGATATTTGCGGTTTAAGTGCTTTGATTAACTGTAACGCCATTTGCTTTTTCACTGGTGTTAATTGCTTATCAAGTACTTTTTCACTGACTTTATCAGCTAAGTTATTACCGTTTTTGTCAACTAAAATACGAATCGGTGTCGTTGGTAAGTAGCGACCTAATTGTAAATGAGCAGGTGCTGTTGCTTCAACGGTAAACAAACACTCAATAAAGAAGGTACCGACAGGCAGTGCTTCATTTTTTAGTAAACCAATACTTGCATTGCCAATTTCATCACTTAAGACCAAGTCCATCACCCCACGGACCATAGGATGATCCCAAGTGAGTAACTGATAGTTTTCATTAACTAAAGCGGTATCTCGATCAAAAGTGACCGTTGTGCCGTCTTCAGGTAAGCAAGGGAAGTTACTATTAAGCATATGTTCGCTTTGATTTAACGCGATGGCATTATCAGCTTTATCATCTTGTTGAACGCCAAACACATCAAGGGCTTGAAACATAAATTGTGGTAAACCTATGTCACTGTCTACTTGTTGAATCTTTTCAACCAATTCATGTGCTCGTCCTTGGCCAGAAGAGTTCAGCTCTAATAATTTATCACGGCCAGATTCGAGCTCAGCTTTTATCGTTAAATGCTTTTGCCAACTATTACTAATAAGTAATTCTGCGTCAGATGATTGTTGCTGACAGGTTAACGCTAATGAAAGTAAATGTTCACCAAAGGCTTCAAAGATCACGCGGCCTGTAATACACGTATGCTCAAAAGCTTGCATACCTTGTTGGTACCAATCAAATAATAACTGCTGTGCAGAATTTTCAAAGTAAGGCACATGAATACGGATTATTTCTGTTTGCCCAATCCGGTCTAAACGACCAATACGTTGCTCTAATAAATCGGGATTACTGGGTAAATCAAAAAGTACCAGATGATGAGCGAACTGAAAATTACGTCCTTCACTGCCTATTTCAGAGCACAATAATAGCTGAGCACTGTCTTCATCTTGGGCAAAATACGCGGCAGCTTTATCACGCTCAAATATCGATAGCCCTTCATGGAAAACAGCGCTGCGAATACCTTCTTTAATACGAAGTGCTGCTTCTAAGTCAATGGCTGTTTGAGCATGAGCACAAATCACTAACACTTTTTCTTTTTTGAGTGATTGTAAAAGTTCAATTAAATAATTAACTCTAGGATCAAAGTCAGTCCATATTTCACTTTGATGCTCTAGTCCATGGAGCATTTCTGGTGTGAAAATATATTTAGCCTGCTTTGATTTAGCTAAAGCTTCTGGACTATCACTGAGCATAAACTCATTAATATTTTCTTGATATTGCTCTGGCATCTCAAGCTGCATAGGTACTACTTGGCGAGCAGGGAAGCCCTTTATGGTATTTCTAGAATTTCTAAATAATATTCGGCCAGTACCATGTCTATCGAGCAGCTGTTTTAATAATTCTTGGCGTACCGTTACTGATAACTCAGTGTCTTTTTGATTTAACTCTGTAAGTTGGGCGTTAATATCCGTTTCTTTCAATAAGCTTTTGAGTGTTGTTTCTTGTTCATTAGAAAGCTTATTACCTTCGACTAAAGCATTAGCGGCATCAGCAACTTCGCTATAATGTGACTCTTCTTCGGTGAATTTTTGATAATCATAAAAACGGTCCGCATCAAGTAAGCGTAAACGAGCAAAGTGACTTTCATGACCTAATTGGTCTGGAGTAGCGGTTAATAATAAAACCCCAGGAATAACTTGTGCGAGTTGTTCAATACATTGGTATTCAATACTTGGATTATCTTGCTGCCAGTTTAAATGATGTGCCTCATCGACAACCATTAAATCCCAATCTTCACTGAGCAGTGCATCATACCATTCAGGGTTATTAGTGATAAAACCTAAGTTAACCAATACTAATTGTTCAGAACTAAAAGGATTAGCCTTTTTGCCATCAACATAGTTATCTTGGCTAGTTTCGACACAACGTTCATTATCAAAAATGCTAAAGTTGAGATTAAAACGACGCAGCATTTCAACAAGCCATTGGTGCATCAATGATTCAGGCACTATGATAAGAATTCTTTTTGCGCGGCCAGTGACTAACTGTTGATGAATGATCAAACCAGCTTCAATAGTTTTACCTAAGCCAACTTCATCGGCAAGTAAAACTCTTGGTGCAAAGCGATTGCCTACTTCATCGGCAATGTAAAGTTGGTGTGGGATTAAGTTTACTCGAGCACCAGTCAAACCTGTTAAATCAGATTGTTGCTGTTGGTATTGGTGTTGTAAGCAATCTTTACGTAAGCGAAACCAATCTAAACGATCCACTTGGCTATTGAGTAAGCGATCGTGTGGTTTATTGAATTTAATAAAGTGATCTATCATCACTTCTTTTAAGATGGCTTGCTCGTTGGTATCTTGGCGTATGCCTTCGTAGCTGATTATGCCATGAGCTTCACTATGAGAAATTACTTTTAACGACCAACCTTCATGGCTAGGAACAAAGTCACCTTCATTAAAAATAACGCGTGTTAACGGTGCATTATCTTTAGCATATTTACGTGATTCACCTGTCGCGGTGAATACAATATTAACAAAGCGATTTTCAACCCCTGTTACTGTACCTAAGCCTTGATCTGATTCACTGTCACTGATCCAACGCTGACCTACCTGAAATGGCATAAACTTACTTCTCCAACGATTGCTTAATAAAATGTAAGGGCAATACT
>Ga0209292_1003504_pt1 | contig 17189 bp, 13 predicted proteins | sample GOMGulsemesocosm_2_FD_184634 | JGI IMG/M metagenome (GOLD analysis project Ga0209292, IMG submission 184634) | Methane-oxidizing microbial communities from mesocosms in the Gulf of Mexico - GOM9C Gulf of Mexico (SPAdes) (version 2) | ecosystem: Environmental > Aquatic > Marine > Cold seeps... | reverse complement strand
AAGCTTGAGTATATCTATTAAAAATAGTCCAAGGATTAATTATGTCTGACTCTGATGTCACTCAATTGTTGCTGATTGAAGACGATCTACTTATGGCTAATGTTTATTGTAGCTACCTTAAACAACTGCCTTATAAGATACACCATGTCGACAACGGTGAAGCAGCACTTCAAGCACTGAATACTCAACAATTTGATGGCATCCTTCTTGATCTAACGCTACCTGATATAAATGGCATTGAAGTGCTAAAAAAGGTCAATAGTGAACAGCTACCCATTGCAGTAATAGTAATTACTGGCGACTGTTCAATGAGCACCGCGATAGAGGCAATGCAGCTAGGGGCTAAAGATTATCTAGTAAAACCTTTTAACAAAGAGCGGTTATCAATTACGCTAAAGAACAGTTTTGAAACTCAGAACTTACAACGTATTGTAGAGGTTTATCGCGAGCAAATAGATAGAAAGCAGTTCTGTGATTTCATTGGTTCATCCATTGCTATGCAAAAAGTCTATCAGGTGATTGATAGCGCTGCCAGTTCCAAAGCAACCATATTTGTCACTGGCGAAAGTGGTACCGGCAAAGAAATTTGTGCTCAAGCTTTACATCAGCGCAGTGAGCGTAACCATGGGCCCTTTATTGCCATTAATTGTGGTGCTATCCCAAAAGATTTAATCGAAAGCGAAATATTTGGGCACGTCAAAGGAGCCTTTACTGGCGCTTTAAGTGAGCGCAGTGGTGCTGCTAAAGCCGCTGATGGTGGCACTCTTTTCCTCGATGAAATATGCGAGATGGAATTGTCATTACAAACCAAATTGTTACGTTTTTTACAAACAGGTACAGTCAACAAAGTAGGTAGCGATCGCACCGAAAAAGTCGATGTGCGAATTATTTGTGCCAGTAACAAAAATCCTCAAACTGAAGTGCAATTAGGTCACTTTAGAGAAGATCTATTTTATCGTTTACACGTATTGCCTATTCACTTACCGCCACTTCGCGAGCGTGATAACGATGTTATTGAAATAGCGCGAAGTTTTCTCAACCAGTACGCCGATGAAGAGGGGAAGAAGTTCCAACGATTAGATGCCGAAACCGAATTAGTGCTTAGTAGCTATGAATGGCCAGGTAACGTTCGTCAACTGCAAAACGTCGTACGTAATATTGTCGTATTACATGATGGAGAAAGCGTCACTGTAAATATGTTGCCCGCCCCATTAGACAGTTACAGTCAACCAACTAGCAAATCAACAGCCTCTCAACCATCAGCAGAAAACATTACCCCCACCATTAAAACGACTGCTTGTGTGACTCCGAAAATGGCTCCTTTACCAGCAACAGATCAATTGCAGAACTTAATTAGGCCAATAGCCATGCTAGAACGAGAAGCGATAGAAGAGGCTATTAATCTTTGTGATGGTAATATCCCAACAGCAGCACATTACCTGCAAATCAGTGCTGCCACTATTTATAGAAAACGCAGTAGCTGGCAGAAACACAACTAATGACTATAAACATTCTTTGAACGAGAAACCATTAGCTGACCAAACTCAGCGAGGCTTTCCCTCGCTAGTTGAGCAAATGTTGATAGGTGCTGGTTTAATTCATCAGTAGGTGCGTGCTCTAAGTAACGGGCGTATTTTGAACAACGCGCTAAACCATACAAGGCCATAGAACTCGCTAATGTATGCAATTCATGCTTAATTTCAGAATGTTCTGCTAATACTTTATCTGTTTGTACTGCGTTTTCTATTCGCAATACGCGTTGTGCAGAACTCTCTACGAATAACTGGGCGAGTTCTGGAAACATCTCATCAGTCACATCAGCAACAAGCTGCTCAACGGCATTGATATCTAATAGCTTTACCGTATTTAATAGTACAAGAGTTGCTGGTTCGTTTTGTGACGCATTTTGCAACTCAGTGACTGTCGTATGAATCCCTAGTTTATGCTCAAACGCCTGTTCTATCACATTGATTAACGCAGTAGATGACCAAGGCTTTGCCAGTACATCATGAACAACATTGTCATTGGCCTCAATGAAACTCATTGGATCATCACTATTACCGGTTAACAAAAATCTTGTTGTATCAGGCCATTCAACGGCCACCCGCTTAAGTAACTGTAACCCATCCATCTCTGGCATTCGATAGTCACTTAACACAACAGAGATCGAGTTTTCTTGCAGTAATTCAATAGCTTGAGCTGCGTTACTCGCTGTAAGGATGCTAAAGTCACACTTTCGTAATACCCTTAATAAGGCTGCAATAATAGAGGGTTCATCGTCAACTATCAGTAAATATTCATCCATAATTTATACCGGTATTCTCTTGTTGCCCCTATTTCCTATAGAAGCTGCTTGTGACAAGGCATTGCACAACGTACACAACAGTGATTGATAGCTAAATTAATGACTAAAGTAGGTCGTCCTTTTATCTAACAAATAGCGTCAATTTAACATTGTGATCATGCTCATAATCGCCTAATTTGATTAATATTACATCGTTTATTTGCTGCCCTTCTTTCATCATTATATTGCCGTTAAGTACCAGATCTTCGATAAGGGTATCTCCAACCTTAAGCCCTTCAAGCCCCACGCTATACTCCATTTCCTCGATCACGGTTTGACGATTAGTTAGAATGCTAAAGAAAGCCATCACTATTTTTTCGTCATACCAAGTATTTGTCCTGGAAGTCAACCAACTCTTAGCATCTTTAATAGACATTTTATGCGCATTATCTTTGCCAGAAATGAGCTGATCAAAATCCTTAACGACTCTAATAATACGAGCACCAATCGGTATCGCATCTGCTACTAAATGTTCTGGTACGCCAGTCCCATCAACATTTTCGTCCTGATAGCGAATATTTTCCGTTAAGACAGAAAAGCGTTTAACTCGGCCTACAATTTTCGCCCCTATAACAGGGTGAGAAGCAAAGCACTCATGGACACTATCCGCATCAAATTGACTCTGTTTTAATATTTCATCTGACAACCCTACTTTTCCGATTTCATGCAGTAAGGCACTCAGATAAATGTGTCTACAGATTACCTCATCAAAGTTCAAGTGCCCCGCAATTGCTTTGCACTGCAAGGCAATACGCTTAATGTGCCCTGCCCCTGAACCTGTTCTATATTCAATAGTTGACGACATCATGTCTAACACATCTTGCAGTAAACTTTTTTGAGTGATTAATGCGCCATGCAGTTTTTGCTTACTCGCCTCTAAAGCAGATGTTCTTAGCGCAACTTTTTCCTCTAAAGACTTGTTAAAGCGTTCAAGTTCTTTATTGGCGCTCAGTAAGTTTGCACTTAATTCTTTCGCCTCTTTTTTAAGCATATAATGTTCAGCGGCTTTATCTAAAGTCATTTTTAACGCATCATTATCCCAAGGCTTACCTATATAACAATACACCCCACCCTCATTAATCGCCTTTATAGTAGAGTCCATATCACTATATCCCGTTAGCAAAAGACGTATTGCATGGGGGTGTAGATCACGAGACTTCTCTAAAAATTGCGCACCATCCATATTAGGCATGCGCATATCGGACATAATTAAGTCAACAGCATTTTTCCGTAAATAATCAAGCGCAACTTGCCCTTCAGTAAAAGTAACTAAGGTAAAATTCTTCCTGAGAAGACGCTTTAAGGCGTTAATAATATCTTGTTCATCATCTAATAGTAGTAGAGTTAACGGTGAAGACTCCATAAGATTTCCCTGTAAAAAAACGTCCATTAATTGTTCAATTTAAAGTTACTAAAAAATTCCCGCTACATTTGCAGCTGATATTCTAACCATATTATTTTAAATTTTTAAAAATTAAAATAAGCATTTAACAAGATATGGAAATCATTGCCTGTCGTTCCATTCAGATGTGATTTAATCTGTATAACGACTCTATTATAGCAAGCATAAATAGTGTTTATCTTGATAAGCTTATTTTATTACAATCCACCTTTCGCTAACATTTTCTCTATATCGGCAACCGTATTTTCAGCAATACTGATACCAGATGTTTCAAGACCGGTGTCTTTGGCGATAAAATATGCCTTGTCTAGCTGCTCTGACAGTATCTTCGGTGAGAAACCATCGACGACTTGAATACCAAATTTCCCAGCGAGCATAATGATGTCAGCTCGATTAAGTATCACAGAGCCTTCATCACCCATGTCAATATATACGGTTTCAAAAGCTGGATCATCAGCATTTTTATAAGCCACATCAATTATGTCTTCATCATGCCAGACATGATTCTCGGTATTGTTAGTCATTCTTTTGTCCTTGGTCACACATCATTATGTTGGGTTAAATTTTATATTTTTTGGCACTAGCGGGAAACTGTAAAATTACTTTGTTAGCTTTGCTTCTAAAGGAGGCTAATTTCGCGCTATGACTACAGGCCTTCATGTAACAACATTGACGCCCTATTCCTATATACAAGCACATACAAGTATAGCGTTTGTATTGACGAAGTTTGGTAATATCGTTATGGCACAAAATATCTTCAATTAATGCACTCAGAAAACTCATCGCTGAGCAAAGAAGCTATCGATATTTATATGCAAACTTGGCACGGAGAGAAAGGCCAAATAGCCTTCTAGCGGTAAATTATGCAGATTGTATTATGACACTGCCTAGTGATAAATCTTTTTTGTCTCAATAACGGTGTTTCAGTTCATTAGAACTCCCTATAGTTTAGTCTTGTTTATTTTAGCCTGTATTGCGAGTATTCCCCTGTATCGTTATAATCCTAAATTTATTGATATTTTCTGCATTTAATATTACTTCAATTTGGTGATCTATTGAATGTAACCCCACTGACAACAGTGGCTAATTCCAACGATTGCGAGTGTTAAGATAAATCATCAAATCGTATATTTCCTATATATTTAACATCGGATTTATAATCATTAAAAAGATAAAAACGCACTTCAAATTCAGGCTTGAAGTATTGAGCAGATAAGCGGCATATTGGATTCTACTTTTCAACATTTCCTCCGTAACCTTTGCTTAAATACTGTCCTTGAGAGTTTAGATTTATAGATGGATACCGCGCTTAAAAGAAACCAACTTCGCTTTGTTACCACTGTTTATCATAGTACACCATTAACCCCCTCCTCTAGAAAGAAGGGCACGCTGGCAGCGCTATTTTGACTGTTTTTGACTACGTATTACAAAGCTCTGTGTGTATAATTCAACAACTTTGCTGCGTTAAAGATAAATGCTATTAAGCGCTGCAATTCGCCAACGATGATACTGACAGCAATTCGCTGATTAAGAATGACGAATAGGATAAGAAAATGGAAAAGTTTAAGTTAGATGGTCGCGAATTTATTGAATTGAATAACTTGTTAAAAGTAATGACTTGGGTAGAGAGCGGCGGTAGAGCTAAAGTACTTATTGGCGAAGGCCAAGTTAAGGTTAATGGTGCGGTAGAATTGCGCAAGCGCTGTAAAATACAAAAAGGTATGACAGTAGAGTTCATGGAGCAGCAAGTCGAAGTCGTTTAGGTAACATAAAAGTCAAGAAACGCAAAAACTCAAGTGTTATGTGTTTGCGTTTATTGACCTTAATAATCAGCTTATTTCATCTCTCATCTTGATTGCAATCTTGCAGAGTCAATCAATGGGAAGCGCCATCCATCTAACCCTCGGTACATAAAAAATTAATATTATTAACTTCGACATACTCCTATAACCAATTGATTTAATTATTTTTTTAAAATCAGTCAAATCATTTTTACATGATTTTCATAATACATGCGCCTTTTCATACTTCTAATAGGGACACTGTTAGCCAGCTCACTTTGAGCCGCCTCTATAACACGACAGTCAAAAAACTTTGATACTTGGTTGCAGTGCTTCGCTTTAGATATATCATCAAAATATACAACTTGAGTGGCATCAGGTCCTTTTGAGCGCGACATAAAACTGCGATAAATTCCCGTTTTATAATACACTCTTTTACCCGCTGTTTTGGTTGGCCCACTCCAAGCATATCGAGGACTGGTCTCGCCATTGACATAGACTCTAAAAAAACCATCTTTGTTAGCCGTAAAATTAACATGTACTAAAATATCGGACCATTTACCGCGCATTTCTTGGTCAGTCAGTGCTTTCCTAGTGTGTATCGTGCCACCGCTGACTTGATTGTCGACGTTAGACCCTCCTTTGCTGTTTTGAAACATCCAAACAGGGTGACCTTGTTCCTGGTGGAACTGCCCCTGTGCAACTTATACCGGAAAAATAACCGGAAAATTTTCAGGGAGGTAAAGCGACCAATTAAACCAGTATTCGCCATCAGAAAAGGTACTGGATTTTAACTCGTGTCGCTCACGATCATTTTCACAATCATTCCAGCCTTCTGTCCAACTACAGTCACCTGCTCTCACTTCAAAGCGCCTATAGAACTATCTCCTGAGCGTACTGGGTGATCTTTAATACTGACGCTCTTATGACCGTAAGTCTTGAAGTTTGCAGGCATGCTTTTATGCAGGGCCATAGGGTTACAACCTGCTAATAAAAGCAGTAATAGGCTAAGCTTAGAATATCTAAAGAGTGTACAAAAATTACTTTTTATTGGTTTTATTCTCAAATTTGCGAGTCTAACGCTGTTACTTACCTGGCAATAAAATCCTTTTGTGCACTCTCGTGCCTAAAAATCCCTTTACGCACTTCCATGCGCCGAATTTATCAGGAGTTAGCTAATAAATAATCGGTAACTGACTGATGCTTCGACGTTTTAAGCGTGAAAGATTCCAATCAGGACTAAATACTACAGATTTTTATATAGGAATTGTGGTGGAAATTACGACGTGAATGAGGTTGTCTGGCGAGGTGCTATTTGATTTTAAGATAGGGCTTTTAATTGACTTTTTTGGTGTTAATACTGACATCACGGTCCAGGGTTATATCCACTTGGCAAGAGCCATTTATAACAAAACTAACAATTTAGCTCTCAGCCTAAGACAAGCAGACAACAGTTTCAGTCCCTTACGAGACGTGGGTTTTTACGACAAGGGCCCATCACCCTCACAAATACACAAGAAAAATTCACCACCAGTTCGAGCAAATATCAATCTACGTGACAGATAATCATCTACCTTCGAAGATCGAGTTTAAACACACATTTCCATCGATGTTCGAAGTCATGTTGTGTCGTTTGATCTAAGCTATCTGACAACCACACCCATCGCTATCGCTATTTGAGTGTGTGATTAGGTTTAAGCATCAGCGACAAGCTTGAGGTCTATAAAAAGAGTATCAATTTTTCCACTTTCACTGACTTGAGCATCATTAAAGTAGTGCCCCCAATTAGTATGAAGCCTTGCTGCTATTTTAAACACTTTCCCAAGGTTTAAAGTATTTAAATAGGCCAGTGATACCTTAAAAATAACCCCGCTCGTTTTCTTACTATGATGAATCATCCCGTAGACTGTTTGGTCATCAGTTTTTAATGTGTAAACTCCACAGTTCCAGAAGGGATTCGCATCTTCACTGATAAAATGAACAACACTATTTAAAATCATGTGTAGAGCTGCTACTTGACTAGTGAGAGGCATAGGCTCACTGTTAATCAGCTCTGTTGATAGATGCTTTAAATCAATTTCTTGTTCTATTACCTTACTCACTAATGACTATCCCATTAAACTTCGTTGATAAAATACAGGGTATTTGATATTGGAGAACTAACGCCTTAAACTGCCTATGTATTTTATTCTGAAGGTCGAGATACAGCTGTGCAATGTGTGCCACGCTATTTGCAATCTGTGCCAATGTTGTTCAATGAAGGTACAATATTTTTTACAGGAGATAGTGGCTTCATAAATACGAGAGATAACTTACAAGGATCAACATTACTTAACTAAAGATTGCCCGCTAAAATCCTATTATTACAAGAGAGTCTGCTCGTAAAGAAATATCACCTGTATCAGTAAAATAGAGGTTTTCTTCGACGACTAGAATAGAGGAAAAAGCAAACCTTGCCCCACTCCCCTGCTAATTCGTAAGGCCTACTACCTGATGATTATCAATACTGCTGGTTCAGAACACCCTCAGCTGAAAAACCACACCATTGAGCCATTTTACTATAAGCATCCATGAATCCTTTTAATGAAGCAGTATGTAAGCTTTTATTGCGGTTTGAGGCACGCAAAATCACCTCATTCCCCTGAGTAAATTTGTATAGAGTATCCTCAAAAGCCATTACTTTATTGACTGCGTAAGAAGTACCATCTTGATTATAACCAGTCTTGGTATTACGACTGCTGAATCGATCTTTGTTGCTACCACTGTTAACAAACCAATGAACATCGTCATCGGGTTGTAATCGTGCGGAAGCGCTGTGAGATACTGCTTCTGAATATACCACTGTTAGTGGCGCGTGAGGCGGGAGTCCATCATTCGATGTTGCATAGATCATGATAGAATCAGTGCCATTACCTCCAGTGTGGATCGCGCAATGAGTGACCCAATCTTCACCATCCGTTAAAAATTTATGTGCGGAGGCCTGCCAATCACTAAATGTTAAGTTGAGGTTGTTTGGACTAATTTTTGCTGGGCTTATTGGTGTCGCTACAACGTTGACAGTCGCATCAGGCGCTACATTTAAGACATTGTTTGGTGAAAATCCGCACCACTGAGCAGCTTGTCTATATGAAGCAGAAAAACCCATTAAAGAGGCTTTATGCAAGTCCCCACCTGAATAATCATCGTACAATGTCACCTTTCTTCCCTTAGCAAATGCGCGTAAAAGCTCCAAGCTAGGGCTGCGATCAACGTCGCCTTGCACTGTATTTGTCGCGAATGGAATACCTGAATCATCGAATCCTGCAGAGGTTTCTCCGCTGTAGCTGAATGCACTATTCGCCGTTTTAACGACCCAAGTGACGGCTTGTTCACCTTGCAATTGAGTTTTCATGTGACGATGGGTTGCTTCACTGTACGTTATAGAGGGTGCCGTGCCGTGAGTTCTATTCCCCCAGAGGAATTCCATACTTATAGAACTGGTACCATCGCCACCCGTGTGAATTGAACAGCTCGTAATCCACGCTCCTCTATCGTTTTTAATTGTACTAACTGTCGCCATCCAGTCTTTATAGCTGCGTCTTTGATGGTTTTCTCGGTTTGGTCTTTGAAGTTGAGGTTTGTTGCGGGGAGTATTAGTAGTGGTTTGGGAAGGTGGTGGGCTGACCACCGGTTTATCAGTCGATGTTTTCCCGTTTAAATCGTCAATAACTTCCTTCGAGGCTTGTTCGACCACCGCATCTAAAAGATTATCAAATAAACTTTGGGCAAGAACACTATGGCTGAAGTTTAAAGTAAAAATAGCGAGAGTAGTTGTCAACCATAGGCTTAATTTTGTCTTAGAGTAGCACATAAATAAAAATTCCCTGAGATAGCTATCATATAAATAACCGTCTTTTAATTAACCATAACTTTAGTGCTGCTTTAGCTGGTACACCTGCAGTTACCGCCCGACTATCGCTAATTCGGCACCATTATTTTAATTGCTCGATAAAAGAGCGAATCATTCTTTGAAAGTAACTATAGTCTATGGAATACCCATCTTCCAACTAGCCACTTAAGAGATAGATTCCTGAATAAACCTTGAATAGTATTGTTGACTGTTTATCGCTGTAGCTGTGCACATTGCCAAGTAATCATTCAAAAGTAGTCAGCCTTAGCTCATAAAAATATTACTGAAAGGAAATAATCCTGGAAAAAATTGATAGGTGTCCTTTTCACCCATCAGAGCCTTCATAGATCCTATAAATGAGTAGTGTTTAGTCATCTAACCCTGCTTGCTTTAAATAGTATGCTAACTGATTAGCAGCACTATTTATTTTACATGTTGACACCGTCAACATCAGTGTTAATATGCATCAATGAATATTAATAAGAAAGAAAATTATCATACAAGTGATCTAAAGGCTTCAATAATAGCGATGGCAACCAAGCTACTGATTGATGAGGGTATTGAGGCGCTCACAATGAGATCTATTGCTTCTAATCTAGGTGTATCTAGAGGGGCACCCTATAGGCACTTTGAAGATAAGCATGATCTACTATGCTCTGTCGCCCAAAACAGCTATGAGTTATTGAATGCTTCAATGCTAAATTTAAGTCCAGAGAAGAGACAACCACAAAGTGAACTCTTTCATTTGGCACACAAGTACATTGATTTCTGTTTATCTTTCCCTGCGCTTTACCATTTAATATTTAATAATGCCGAGCTATCCAATAATCAAACAGCCGAACTATCAAAAGCCGCGTATGCATTGTTTTATCAACTGGAATCTTTGCTAACAAAGTTTCAGCAGGCATCGGTGATCAAAAAAGAAGACGTTAATTTACAAGCCAATTTTGTGTGGTCTTCTCTACACGGTTTTTGTTGTTTATTGCTAACTCAAGAAACCAAGAAAGTAGAGAAACTGGTTGTAAATCAAGAATTTTTCCTGGATAAAATCTGGAGAGCATTATTAACTGACAAGTGATTTTTCTAACAATGATATCAATAGTAGCAACGACAACGGATTATCGTTATTTGTTACATTTATCTTATCTTTTAACCTGTAAATAAAGGCGTTTCGTCTAAATGAGATCCCCATGCTAACACCTATAATTATACTACTGCTATTGTCATGCCCTTTAGTCATTGCCTATGTATATTCGAAGATAAAAAGTACCGAGTTGAATATCACAAAATATGCTTTATGGGGTTTGGGAATTGCCTTTCTTTTCTTTTTTATTGGCCATATTGTAAAAGCACAAGCAATGGTAGAAATGTTACCTCCCTGGGTCCCGTTTCGCTTAACTGTAATCTATGCGACAGGGTTGCTAGAGCTGGTGATAGGCATCGCATTATTCATACCTAGGTATCAACTCATTGCCGCTAAGTTAGCCATTGCGGTTTTTATCATCTTCTTTCCTGCGAATATTTATGCCGCACTAAATAGCATTGGCTTGGGAGGACATCAATGGGGAGCTATATACTTAGCTATACGCGGCCCATTACAACTGATACTCATTGCATGGACTTATTTCCTCTGTCTTAAAGGCAATATCAAAATACCTAAGCAGGCGTAAAGTTATTGACGATTTTCACTGACTTAATATGGGGCAATTGCAAACAACTGTTAGTGATACACACTCAAAATGCTATTTTATTTGCTTTAAAACGGACCCGTCATGAGTCTTTCAGATACAAACGAGTATCGCAGCTATCCATTATGATTAATCGTAAGCTGTAATACTGTTACTTTTAATCCATCTGCTATTCACTACTATTGGCGGAAAATTTAATCAAAAACTCCGTTCCATGACCTATTTCACTAGTACAATTTATACTGCCAATTAATGATTGTGTCACTAAATTAAAGACGATGTGCATTCCTAAACCGGTGTTGCCTAAACCTCGTTTGGTGGTGAAAAAAGGCTCGTAAATTTGTTCTAAATGCCTCGCATTCATTCCGCTTCCATCGTCTTTAAAATGGATTAATATAATATCCTCTTGCTGAGTAACTTCTATAATGATCCGCCCCTCTTCCATTTCATTAAGGCCATGTTGCAATGAATTCATCACTAAGTTGGTTAAAATTTGTGCCACATCCCCCGGGTCTCCATAAATTTCTATATTTTCAGAACATCTTAACGTGATTTCATAGGGACTTTTTCCAACCATAGGTCGTAAGTTCATCAACACTCCATCCATATACTTTTTAGCGTTATATAACCGTATGTGTTTGTCCGAGTGATCGACAGCCACTTGTTTAAAACTTGTTATAATATCACTGGCTCTGATCAGATTTTTATTGATCATAGTTGAACATGTCGTCACTTCTTTTAGAAAATTATTGAATGCGGTGGCCGTCATAGCGGTTGTTAAGAGGCTAATTTTTAAGTTGTCAGTAAAATCAATCAAATGTGTCACCGCAGTGACAGCAGAGCCTACTGGAGTGTTTATTTCATGGGCAACTCCCGTGACCAGACCACCTAAAGACGCCATTTTTCTAGATTCAACCAACTGATCTTGAGTATAATTTAATGTCTTCATCGATGAATGAAGTGCTTCATTTTTCTGTTCTAACATTGTTGGACTGGGTAGTTTCAGAAAGTAAGGCAATACAAACCAAATAACAATCCCTGTAATCATCGAAGCGATGGCAGTGATTGCTTTAATAACGGCTGCAATACCGTAAATAGGATTCCAGATTACAATTGCGCTCACTAAGTGAGATAAACCACAAGCGACAAAAATTATTGAGCCGGCTAAGATAAAAAACCATGGGTAAGGCAAATCTGTGCGCCGCTTCACAAATACAATCATTGCAGCGGTTACAGAAAAATAAGCAAGGGCTATTACGATATCAGATACAGCTGTTGTCCATAGTATTTCAGGTTGCCATGAGTAACACACACCGTGTGGCATATACTTATCATGATCAAACAAGGATGTTGATTCCATAGCGCACCTTTATACTTTTCAGAACTTGTCTCTTTTTAGAAAAATAGGTCAGTCTAAGATAATTGTCTTCGAAAATAATCCAAACAAACATCCGATTAATTCCAGATTTAACTTATCTACCCACATTTAGGAAATACTTTTAGAACCCAACGATGTCTTATTACATATGCCCATCCAATTTTGTCGTTGTGCATGTTTCACTATCACAAGACAAAATTATTAGCGATGAGCACATGTATTCATAGACAGCAGCGTGATACGGCAATTCTAACTTTGACAATACATGGATAAGTTTAACAGTGATGTTCACAGAACTAACGAGATAGCGGCTTGTTTCTCCGTATGTCGCCTCTTTGATGAATCAAATTGGTGTAGCATTGTGTTATGACAGATATACGCAGAGTTAGTGTAGATATTTAATAGATATAGAAGATAAAGTGACGCAAAGAGAAATGACTGAGGCAGCTTATCATAGTGTTCGACAATTTCGCTAACGGCTAAGGAAGTAGCTTGCAATTAGTCTAATTGTAAAAACCCTTTGCTAGAGATTTAAAATAACTTTCGTATTTTCCGGTGGCTTTATATATTTTTAGTCTTGCATTAAATTTCTTTAATAAACTGACGCTATTGGGTAGTTTTTTGGGGAAGAGTAAATAACTATTATTTATTAAAAATGGCTTAGAATGATAAGTGATTTTTTCTATATCAAGATCCTTAAAGTGTTTTTTAAGTTCATAATTTCCAATATTAATTTCTTGAGGGTATAGTTGAGCACGTTTAAGTAGTAGCATTCCAAAACCTTGTTTGGTTTTAGTGACTTTATCAATCATATTTATATTCCCCTCCTTAATGGCTTTATCAAGATCCTCCCCATAGCTATAACCTTTCATTCCCAAGACAGTGAAGTCACTTATATCTTGGATTGAATTCCAATCAAAATTAAATTGTTTAAGGTGAAAAAAGACAAATTTTTCAGAAAGGACTGGCTCACTGTAATAAAAGTCCTGCTCTCTTTCTAACTTGTGCATCCATACACCCGTCAAATCATCTTTACCTTTTGCAGATTGGGAATAAGCCCTCGCCCAAGGATAAAAAACCAATTCTGCTTCGTAACCTATATCCTCGAGAATATCTGTTATTAAATGCGCCACAGCGCCATTATATTTCAAATCTTTAGTAATATATGGCGGCCACTCCCCAACGGAGACACTTAGTTTATGTGTCTTCGAGTACGCAGGATTTATGGAAGTAACGAATGCAAACAAGAGTATCAAGAAACGGTTTGATAAAGACATGAGATCTCCTTATAGACTATTCTCAATCATTATAACTCCTCTATCATTCTCTAAACAGACTAACAATACGAAGAGTTTCAAGGTTTATCACGAGGCTTTAAGTGGCTAACAGAGTATCTGGGCTCTATTTTATATCGATTTTCCGTGCAACTGACTCAGTTTCAATGGGCACATACACTTCAAAGTAGTCTGTACACCAAAGGAATTTGGTGCCTTTTCGCGTACACTAAGGCTATATTGTCTTGAATGACAGCGGCAAAGTTCAGTCTATTGTCTAAAAAGCTTATTAAACGAAACTATGCTTTAGCGTAAGAAAAACAGTGTGCGTTTCACTCCTTCCAGTTCGGTTTTCGCTCCCAAGCTTTAACCCATGCAGGAATACTTGTCGCTGACATAGGTTTAGCAATACCATAACCTTGTGCTAATTCACAGCCTAGCTGCATGAGCGTATTTCCATGTTCAATCGTTTCGACACCTTCTGCAATAACCTCTCGTTTAAACGACTTGGCTAAGGCAATAACCCCCTCAACAATGGCTAAATCCTCCGGGTCACTCAACATGTCACGTACAAATGTTCGGTCAATTTTAATCAAATTGGCGGGTAGTCTTCTCAGATAGGTTAACGACGAATAGCCAGTACCAAAATCATCTATAGCAAAATTCACACCGAGGGCGATACAAGCGCCCATCACTTTAGATATGTCGCGCACATCACCTAAATCACTGGTTTCAAGTACCTCTAGCTCAAGATACCGGGGATCGACACTAGGTTGAGCTTTGAGTAGTTCCATTAGTTTGTGAGAAAAGTTAGGCTGCTGTAGCTGCACCGCCGGTATGTTTACACTAATACCGACCGGTAGCTTTAACCCCAAAGCTTGCCACTCGCTAATTTGTGTTAGTGCGCTCTCAATGACCCATTCACCTATATCGATCATAATGGCGTTATTTTCGATGTACGGCAAAAATTCTGCTGGGCTTAATAAACCAAGTTTTGGGTGCTGCCAGCGAATAAGCGCTTCAACGCCTATCACCCTCCCTGTTTTCATATTAACTTTGGGTTGGTAGTAGAGTAGAAACTGATTGTGGTCTATTGCACTTTGAATAGCCTTTAAGCTTTGCTGCTGTTGCTTTACAGCACCCTCCTGAACAGTATCAAATAAGTGATACCGATTCTTACCCCGTTCTTTGGCCTCGTACATCGCTTGATCCGCATGACGCATAAGTAAATCTGCATCTACATTATCTTTCGGATATAGAGTGACGCCAATACTCGCAGATACATTTAATACTGTACCCTTAATAGTGATAGGATCTGATGCCGATATTAATAAGCGCTCTAATACCAACTCATAACTTTCGACGGTCGTTAAATCGGTTAAAACTGCCACAAACTCATCTCCTCCGATGCGAGCCAAACTGTCTCCTTCGCGTAATGACTCTTTCATACGAGCTGATAATAAAACTAACAGTTCATCACCTATATCGTGACCGTAAGTATCATTGACCGTTTTAAAACCATCTAAATCTAAAAAAATAACCGCCAGTGATTTATCACTGCGTTTGCAATGCAACATCGCTTGGGATATTCGATCAGACAGTAATACACGGTTGGGCAAGTTAGTTAATAAATCATAATGGGCAATACGCTCTAACTGCGCCTGATGTTCCTTCATCTGTGTGATGTCATTACCTAAAGAGACATAATGAGTGATAGCTCCCTGTTCGTCCTGCACAGCACTGATGGTTTTAATTTCAGCATATATCTCGCCACTTTTACGCCTATTCCAAAGCTCTCCACTCCAACACCCCTCCTGCATGAGCGTTTGCCACATATCATTATAGAACACGGCAGACTGCCTACCCGAATGAAGAAAACGTAGCTTTTGCCCTATTGCTTCTTCACGGCTGTAGCCAGTTATTGATGTAAAAGTGGCATTGACATCAATAATTGAACCTGCCGTGTTGGTAATTATGATGCTTTCTCGTGCGTTGGTAAAAACACTAGCAGCGAGTTTTAGCTGCTCTTCACTCATTTTCAACTTTTCTAACGTTTCAACAATAGAGTCAATCTTCTCTTTTAATTCTTCTTCCCGATTCAGTAACTCTTTCCTAGTTACGTTCAATTTATTGAGTATTTTAAAAAATGTCGTATTTAAAACATCCAACTCATCTAATGCTTCAGGTGAATTCGCTTTACGATTGTACGAAAATCGTCCTTCAAAAGACTGCAAGTTTATATCTTGTAAATAAGCGGCGATGTCATTTAAGTGTCGCGACACTATATGATAAAAGATATACAGTATTAGGCAGGAAACGATCAGTGTTTTTATTGAGTTTATTAATAAAATAAGTAGGGCTCGATCTACTACATTTTGATAAATATTATCTAGCGTCGCCTTAATAACCATTCTACCAATAAGCTTTGATTCACCATTGTGGTCATGAATGAGTGGCAGTTCTTTAATTATCAAGTTATCTGAACTTTCACGGCCTTTCTCAAGAATGATGCTATCTTCAGAGTATATCGCTATGTACTCAATACTAGGTAAGTCAATTAAGCCAAGAACAATCACTAATAATGCCTCGTTCTCAAGCAACCAAACCTGTGAAGAGATGTTAGCTAAATGGGTTTTTTCTACTTGCTCTAATTCGAGAGAAACCACATTCAACTCTTTCTTATATTCAGAGTAAATCTGAATAGCAGAGCTGAATAAAGCAAAAAAGGTACTGATTAAAATAACATAAAGAGTCACTTTTTTAGCTAATTGACTATGAAAAAATTTAACCATAATTGTCTTATCTTTTTCCTTCTAAGATGCTACTACTTTGTCAAATAACTTCTCTTTAAGTTCTCTAATTTATTGTTTTTAATTAATTTTATAAATCTTTCTTTTATTTCAATGATATTAAATTTATGGATGCTTTTGTTTGATATTTGTAGCCAAGGCGTACGTTCTGACACTGTGAGCGGCTCTCCAAAAAACGTTTCATCTTTACCTGATTTTTTTGCCGCCATTAATAGCGCTTCAAATGGGCCAATGACGGCATCGACTCGTCCTGCCACTAACATTTCGATGCTTTTGTTAAAGTTTTTTGTCCTATACAATGTGATTTCTGAATTGTTCTCTATTTCGTTACTAAAGTTTGCACCTCGAAGGTAAGCGACGCTTTTCCCCTCTAGCTGAGCAATTGACTGAATGTTATTACCGCGAATTCCCACTACGACATTGCGCAGCGGTGGCAATGCAACTATATAGGTAACATATTTCTCTAACTCTTTATATTTGAACATAATTGTTAAATCTGTATGTCCAGTTTTAAGTTCATGATTTATCCTAGCATACGGATAAATAAAGTGGTTAACTTTACTGTCTTCGCTAAAAATCAGGTTCGATAAATCGTAGTAAACACCACTTAACTCTCCCTTTTT
>Ga0209292_1003502_pt1 | contig 17200 bp, 17 predicted proteins | sample GOMGulsemesocosm_2_FD_184634 | JGI IMG/M metagenome (GOLD analysis project Ga0209292, IMG submission 184634) | Methane-oxidizing microbial communities from mesocosms in the Gulf of Mexico - GOM9C Gulf of Mexico (SPAdes) (version 2) | ecosystem: Environmental > Aquatic > Marine > Cold seeps... | reverse complement strand
CAGCTTTCTAGCTTCTACCGGTACTGCTTTGCAGCCTTTTGTTTTCAGCGTGTGAACATGAGCCGCAATTTCTTTTGTCTTATCTGCTGCATTTCCAACAGCAGAACAACCAGCAACTATAGACAACATTAGACCTACTGCAATTAAGTGTATTTTTTTCATTTGATATACCTTGCGTGAGTTTTAGTTAGCTTTCTTTTTGTGTCGGATATAAAGTGCGGAGACTGTAGAGACAATGCAACACACAGCGCCAATGGCTGCAGCATTATGATTTAAGAAATCACCCATCCCATTTAATACCAATCCGCCACCAGAAAAGATGCTGAAAGATGTCGCCACCTTCGCTTGAATAACATCAGAATCCATCAGTGGAGATCCTTTTCTTCGATTAGTGTGTAGGTTATGCGGCTGCCATATAAACGAGTAGACTTCTTACACAGCTCGATAAAGTAATCAAAGTTATTCGGGTTTGCGAACACCTGGCATCCAGCAGACCATTTATTAACTTGCTTGCTCTGCCAATTAGCAGATGCACGATGAATGTTTATGCCGTGAAATCCGATATCGATAACACCGTCAGAATCGATAGTTGAGTCTTTGTTATTGTCTCTATATACAGGCAGCATTTCTGCTTGAGTTAACGCCTCATATTTACCTTGATGTCTTCCTAGTTGATAGCAGCCTCTATGCTGACCTGTTGCCAATACAGCAGTGCCAAGTCTGTTCATTGGATGCTTTCGCCAATATACGCCCGGATCAGTTGTAGCCTCGTAAACCCTTAACAGCCATTGCGCAGACTCTTTGTAAGCAACGGCAACAAAGTCGTTGAATGTGTTAGCTTCAAGGTTGCTTGTTCGAATACCTATAATATTTAGGTTGTAGTTACCGTTTTCAAAGAAGGTATAGCCCAGACGAGCAAATGCCTCACGTAGTTTTTCAACTGTGATATCTGATTTTTTCATCTGGGACACTCATATTTTAGGTATAAAAAAGCCCAGCTCAAAGGCTAGGCAATTAATGTGCTGGTCAATAAACCAAACGTCAGTGTAGTTATCAAAACTAAATAATAAATATTTTTTCTTATTCGATATTCTCGACTAGTCTATATCCAACCTAGTCATTTTTCTTACAAACTTTCTAATGGAGATATCGAATTGTCTAATTTTAATTCTACTCAATGCGAAACAACCAACCCAGTTCTGCAGAGCAAAGATGTATCTACTCTTTTAGACGAAGAGCTAAATTCAGGTAGCATCATAATGCAGCTTGAGAAAGAATTTACAGAGACGATTGAGAGCGAATCTAAACAGCATGCGCAAGAGTTGTTAGCTTTTATTGATGCTGAGATTGAGCAACTATCTGGTACGGGGTTAGTTTAATTGCATAATAACTAGCATAAAAAAGCCTAGTTAGAAGGCTAGGCTTAATCTTTTACAGAAATGGCAATATATATAATTGAGTACTAATTGTGATGCAAAATATCATCACTTGCAAGAATTAAACTGTATATATTATCAGTTATTGCAGGGTATTGTATTCTTCGAAGATATCAAAACCTAACGACTCTATCTCTTCTTTATCAAACCCTTTTTTATACTAGAATTAACTTCATAAAATTCGCTAGGACTTGACCGAGCTCACAATTTTAGCAATTCCTTCAGCAGTCGATTTTAAGTGAGTTGAGTCTTGCTTATTACGCTCTAAATCAATTGTAGTTTTATTTTTATCGATGACAAAATTTCTTTCTGTCTTAGATAGCTCTACAGATAAATTTTTAAATGATTCCGAGCAGTCTCCTTTTTCAGCTGTATAGAATGACAAGGCTTTCATTTCAATATTGGTAATTTCATTTTGATAATATTTAATGTTTTCCATTATATTGCGATATAGCTTTAAGTAATAGACAGCAAATATTTCAATGAAAACTACTATAGAGAATCTTATGACAAGAGATGTTATCTCGAGCGACGAAAGCCCTGAATCCAGCTCTTGCTTACTGCTATTAAACAATACTAACAACTCTTGTACCGTGTTAAATAAAAATCCACCTGCTACTAACGTTATTCCTGATCCAAATATAATATATATGTTTGCGCGCTTGGAAAGCATACCAATCTCTGTTTTAAGCCTGGATGTTGTCATAACGATTAATTTCTCCAAGCCCTCCAGAGAAGTATCACGATTTAATTCCTCGGCCCCTCTATTTTTTTCATGTTTATCCTCTAACTCTTGCTGCGCTAGAATTTTTTTTCTTTCTGAGTTTAAAGCTATTTTTAGAATTCCGATTTTTTCTTTGTCTTTTAAATCAAAGCTTTCAAAGTTTCGGTTATTAATGGGAAAAGCAAGGGGTTCCAGCTTATCTAGACACTTATCAATATGCCAATGCAGTCTTTTCCTTCTGATTTTATCTTCCCCTGCTCCCTGATCTACGCCCATTTCGAGCTTATTGTATAACTCAATACCTTCTTCAACTTCTTCAATTGCAATTAATTTCTCTTGTGGGATGGAGATTTTTTTTTGTCTGTTATAAAGCCTAGTAGATTTCTTTACTGGAAGTATCTGTAAATACCAATATAAAGCCATCAACATTACGACTATAAGATCTAAATAGAGAATTTGATTATAGTATTGAGAATAATTGTAGAAACCAGTCAAATTCGATATTAAATGTACCGCCCCATACAAAACAACTCCCAGGGAACCTGCTAAAAATATGCGAAAAACATACTCTTTAGAATCTAGACCTTGTTGATATTCCCATAGAGAATTTGCATTTTCTACTTCTTGAGACATACATACCCCTTATTCAGCTTCGATTTCATTACAATATTTCTCGAACAACCCAACTTAATTCTTTAAAGAGTATTGATACTAGCATCAATGTAGTATTCCTTAGAGCACTAATAACTAGGTTTTTATAAACCTAGAAAAGATTCAGAGCTATAAAACTAAGTATTAACTAATTCTAGTTTTTCATGCTTGTCTGACATCACAGGCCTTTGCTCTAGCCGCAACATAGTTCCTATACACCTACTGTATTGTGAAGTTTTTCAGAAGTGTATTTACTAACAAATTATACTTAGCTCCATAAAGATATAACCGTTAATCCACTAGCCGCCCCGCTTAGAATAAAAGGCCCCAAGATGTCTAAGTTCTCTCTATATGTAATGAGTGCATCTAGCTGATACTTTGCTTCCAACCACAATAGACGAAGGTTAAAGCCGTAATCTTTTACATTTCGCCAGTTAGTTAATGTAAATTTATTTGCAAATGCTACTACTTCCTCATCCCCGTACTCAGATGTCATAACTTTCTCTTCTATGCATTTTATCTCTCGTTTAAAAAGAGAAAATGGGGGTGCGCTATAAGCCCCATCATGAATGAAACGATAGTTCTCATCATCTGCATATTTATCTAGTCTAGCCCCTATTAACCCTTCGAGTGAAGATTCTTTCTGTCCATATCGCATTATATAAGGATCTAGTAAAAACCTATTCGCCCATAAGTTCTTTAAAGTCTTACGATAATTTTCTGCATAAGCGTTATATCTTATAGTTACATAAAGTAATGAAAACAATAAAACTAATGGAAGCCCTTCCTGATTAACAAATTCTATCTTTAACAGGAAGGTATTAGCTTCTTTCACTGTTGCCCCTGTAAAAAACATTCCAATAAGAACAGAGGAAATAATAACGACCATCCTTCGCTTGTTTGAAAGCCCTTCGTCCGCATCTACTTGCTTCCTAAAATCTTCTAAAATTATTATATCTGCATTATCTTCTTTCATATTTCCCTTATAATATTAAAGTTTGCAAAATGATTTAGTGTGATTTTGTCTGTTCGAGTTTAGATTCAAAAGAGGAGGAGTTCTAATTTTCATTTAATGAATGAATGCTTAACACTTCACTTCAAAAAAATATACTTCGATACAAACCATTTGCAACCAGCTGGCTTGTCACAAGCTTCTACATCTTCATCTACAATATTGCCTGATTGTGTCGAAAATACTATGTAATACATTTTATTGCTCGGAAGCACCGCAAAATAACTCAGCTCTCTTTCAGATGAAGTTAATGAAATGAATTTATCCAATGGTGTGTTTTCTCCACTCCCTCCCATTGAAGCAAGAGAACTAAAAACCACTGGCTTATATAATTTCAAAAAGCCCATTTCAGTACCCTGAGCTGCTATTTCATATATCTTCATGGGAGAGTTTGTTAAGTCAAACTCAATTGGCTTATTCCCAACATTAGTTAGCTTTACCTTAACAATTAGCCCTTTGTGATCCTTGCCGGAGCCGACTCCTCTGTAGTCAACTATCTCTGTCGAAAGCTGGATTTTTGAGGACTCTATACTTTTTGCTTTCTTTTGTAGGTCAATTAACTGAGCTTGGGCTATATCTCTCTGATTTAACAGATCAAAAGTAGAAAAAGCCCAAATTCCAGACATGACGATACCTACAGCAGTAATTATATTGAATACTGACGTACTGTTATTAAAATAGTTCTCTGCGTTACCTGCATCTCGAAAGATATACAGAAGTACAAGTATTAGAACAATAGAGACAACTAGTGCCACTATAACGAGTGTCATACTCCAATATCTCCTTCTGCCTTTAATTTAGGAAAAGTAATTTTTTCACTGATTTTAGGAGGCTTAGCCTCTAACTCCTTTACAATATGATTTGGTTGATCTAAAGACGCCATAATTCCCTCTTTTATAACATCAAAATTACCCTCATCTTTCATTGCGGATACGGACGCTGTTATATAATTCATTTGTTCTTCACTTAAATGAATATCGTCTATCGCATCTACTTGAGCACTAAATAGTAACCCTAGCGTGAAAGCAAGAATCCTTAATTTTCTATCATCTCCAGGAATATCACTCCAAGTGTTGCCTGGCGAAAGAAATGAATTTTTAGTTGATAGGTTTAATTCATTCGCATTACCATACTCAAAATACAGCCCCTCTAATTTCTTTAAAATATCTTTATCTTCGAGGTCACCATCTTCCGTTATATTTGTAAGTATCTCCAATTTCTGGATTGCACGCTGGAACTCAATAATTTTGAATTGATTAATTTTATCTTTTTTATTAATTTTAGTAGAGAAGTGCAATCGCCCATCTTTTAGGAAAATACTGTAGAGCCAGTGTGTAAACAGCTCTGTATTCTTTTCACTTATGGAGAATATTGTTTGGCTTGGACTGAGGCTTGGTCTGATAACGGCAGGTATTGCCCGTTAGTTGACTCGTGTACTTACAGTGCCAAATGATCAATACTTGATATAAAGAAGTGCATATGATGATTTATAGCTAGTGTGCGTCTATTCAAAAGCTGACAGAGATTAATCAATATTAAATATGAATATTGTTGATAGGTAGTTGAAAAGGTTGTCAGGCAGCTCATGAGACACTGTAGACGCATTATAAAAGAGAATATTCGAACAGAAAAGGCCCTGCGATCAGAACCTTATTTTGATTTGTAAATGAGTTAGATGCGAACTTTATACTTACCCCACGAATAACCCTCTAAAGTCATACAGTTCTCTATTAATGAGCCTATCTGAGTTTTTCTTTTAGCTACCTTACTAGCTTTTTCTTTACAATATCGAAACTGAATAGTTGAATCGCTCTGATCCATACCTTTCTTTACCCAACCTTCTTTTATTTTGTAAGATGGGCCTGATGCACACCCTGATAAAGTAGTTATTACTACAGCTGTTAGAGCTAATGACGACAGTTTTCTCATTAATATTTCCTTTTAAGAGTAAAACAATGAAGTGAATAAAAATACATATATTCAATTAGTTAGGGGATAATACTCTTCGTATATTAATTTTTGCTGAATAACAATGCACTCTAGTGTTGTCGCTAACTCTTTCTTGAATTATCGATATTACTGTTTCAGTTTTGATGTAAATTTACGTTGCGGAGTATCTGAATGGTGATAAGAGATAACATGTCAAAGGGCTTACTTTGATTCTTATTTACATGCATGAAACCGGACATAGAATGGCCGCTTGGCCGTAAGCAGTCTCATACTTCAGCTTAAAATAGTGAGGGTTAGATAAAATTCAATGGTTTGAATGAACGAATTGATCGGGTTAGAAATCAGAACCTGTAAGTTCAAGCCTGAACTAATACAGCTATTTTATAGGCAGAATTTCGACCCTTTGCCTCTATAGGAATCAGAACGCCTTTACTAACTAGGTCAACCAAGTCTCGTTTTGCGGTTGCATCTGATATACCTCCTACTGCCTCCCTATACTTTTTCCTCTTTATAGTCTCTTCAGGTGGATTGTTCTCATCAAAAAAGCAGATTAAGAATTCTCTTTGTCTATTGTTCATAGATATTTTTCTGCAGCGATCCCAGAATGCCATTCTGTTAAACGTATCTATTAGCAGAGTTTTAGTATTATTGGCTGATTCGGACAAAGCGCCTAAAAAATACACGACCCATGCATCAAAAGATTTTTCTCCGCGTTGACACGCTTCTAGATTTTCATAGTATCCGTTTAGATTGCTAGAGCTGGATATGAAAGTATCAGACATACTATATAGCCGGTAAGGGGCTTTCTCTGATTGTGCGATAGCCATATCTGCTATAGCACGTGACAATCTGCCATTGCCATCTTCAAATGGATGAATTGAAACGAACCAATAACTGGCAATAGCTGCTCTTAAATAGGTGGGCGAATTTGATGTTTTGTTAAACCAATTAATGAATATATTCATCTCTTTTTTAAGTGATTTACTAGGTGGCGCAATATAATGAACCGTTTCCTTTTTATCGCCCTTCTGGGTAACAACCTTCATTGGTAATAGTGAAGCTCTATAGCTCCCAACTTCTAGCGGAAACCCAAGCTCATCATTACCCGTATGAAACAGACTGGCTTGCCATCGGTAAAGCCTCTCGTGTGTCAGTGGTGCATTATAGTTAATGGTCGTGTCCGCAAGAGTTTCTATCAAGCCGTCTTCATTACGCGTGTCTGCTTTTGAATGTGTATTGATGCCCACTTTTCGTGCAATAGCTGTTCTGACTAGCCCTATATCGATGACTTTGCCCTCAATTAATGAGGTGTTAATGCATTCTTTCTCGAGCAGTTTAGCTTCTAATGAAATACGGTTCGCATCTGAGAGTAATGAGCTAATAGCTTTCACGTTAGATATAGATCTTTGTGCCAAAATATAAGAATCACTTGATTTCAAATGCTCTGTTTGCCACTTCCCCCAGTCATCCCGTTCCCAGCACCAATATTTCATATCACATTCCACTATTAAGTTAATGGATGAATACTACACAAAAACACCAACCATACAATAAAAGGGTCATCTCCTGACCCGATAAAAAGATGTAATTGGGTCATCACTAAGTTTTTATCTGTGATATCAGATAGACTAAAATCTTGTTAATGTAACACCTTTCATACTAATGTAGGCAGATAGATGGCAAGGAAAACACAGAAGAAACACTCAATCAAACAACCAATATTCAGTAACTTTTATATTCCTCCTTTTTATGATTTCATGGAGTTTTTACAGATTCCTTCAGGTCCTATTGCCATATCGAAAATTCTGAGTAGCCAACATGGAATAACCCTAGATGTTAGCCGCTCTTCTCTGGGTAAATTGAATAATGAAGGAGTAGGACCAACAACCTGGAAAAAGATTGTTAAAGCAGTAAATCCTGTCCTAAAACAAGTTGAAATCAGTGTTTGGATTATAAGAGAGGCAATGCAATTTTCGAAGATAAGATCAAATTACGCTTCATGGATTGGTGTGATAAGGGGCATGAAAGCTCATAATGAGTATAAGGATGACGATAACATTCTGCTATATACACTAATAAATTTCTTGGAAGAGCGATCACAGCTTCAAAAAAAAGCGAAGTTACCTGCCCAACAACAACAACAACAACAACAACAACAACTAGAAATTTCTTTCCCTCGAAAAACCACTCCATACTCCAGAGATTACCACACTGTAGAAGCCATCTTATACCGCTCACATAGCTTAATTCCGAATAAAGTAATCGACGATTCTTTACCAATACTCGTTAAAGGCTTATGCCTTGAAGAAATATCTAGCAAAAATAAAAAAAATTAATGCGTTATTGCTTTCACCAGCAATGGGATTTTTATCTATCCGCACTCGCTATTTTTGAAACCACGATAAGTAATAATCAGGGTATCGATAATAATTTTCAAGAGAGCTGTTGTTTATCTACATGTTTCGGAAAAATTTTTTCAAATATAAGTAATACAATCAACGATCCCTGCTTTTTTGGATCTCTATTAAATAGCTGGCGATATTTGGGAGGCAGCGAAAGAATCAAAATATCTTGGGCAAAATTTTCATCTACAATTCCAATTTCTTCTAAAGACTCAGACTCTACTGCAGGGATCACTATTGCTGAGAAGCAATATAATGAAATAAAAGATTGGAGAAAAGGTAAAAATCTACCAAGCGAAAAACGTCTTCGTACATTCTTAAAAGGCCATGAATGGTCAACGCCTGAGTCTATTGAAATGATGGTGTTTAAAGCAAGGCTTGCAAAAGGTTTCGATAAACTAAGCTCAGCGGCAATAAATGCTGCAGCAATTGATGGATTTTCTAAACAAGACGCCCTGCTTATTTTAAAGGAAATATGGAGGTTATATGGCAGGTATTTGGACCATTTTTCAAACCCATTAGTAAACAGTCAAACTAAGGAATATGCAAAGGCCGTCTAAACAACGGCCTGTTAATTTACAGCAATATTTTTATAGAGTCAGATTTAAATAATGAGTCAGTTGAGCCCATGCGTGTTATGCAAGAGAGAAGATGACCAATTACTTTCCCTATCTTTTACTTTTAGCAGCAGCTTTCTGAGCTCGCTCTTTAAAGCCTAAATTTTTACCTGTTTTGTCTGCGTGGCTTTGAATTCTAGCAGCATCATTTTTAGTCATTGGTGCTTTCTTAGTCATAGAAATATACTCTTATACTCATAATACTCAGTCGCAACTGAGTCCCCCAGTACATTCTGAAGGCGTGTTAATAATCATCGATATTCTGGATTAACAACAGGGGGGGAATGAATCCATTTTATTCTTAACTTGAATATGATCTTGTTTGGTGGCCCTATATTAGTACAAGGAAAAATATGGGTATTTTCAAACAGAAGCTCTACAACATAGAATATTGACTACAGTAAACATCATATTTCCATTTACTCAGATTCAGACGTATTGACTTCAGGACTCAATGAAATTGAATGCTAGCAACATAATATATAGCAATGTATTATCAACAAGTTAGACAACAACCTTAAACTTTTCTAGGCACTAAATAACTTCAGAGAAACATAGCGGATATGAATAAATCGTTAGATAGTAAAGTAATAACAATAAAAAAATTATTAGCGGAACCTAACTTAACGATTCCAGTTTACCAACGCCCTTACCGCTGGACTGAAGAAAATATAGCAGACCTGTTAACAGATATTTATTATCAATGTAAAAGGATCGGGCACAAATTAGGTAACCTATGTAATCCCGATAACAACTATCGCTTAGGGACTGTAGTACTGCATCATAAAAAAAGTAGCCCGTTTGAATTAGATATAGTGGATGGCCAGCAACGGACTTTAACCTTGATGCTTATTATACTCGCGGCCTCAAAATCAGAACGGTTTAAAAGCCAGCTTGAATGGTATTCCTCTGCCACAATAAGGCTTCCTGATTGTACTGAAACCCATAAAAATCTTAGTAATAACTTTTTACTGATAGAGCGGCAGGTAAATAGCCCTGAGTTCACCCCTGATGTTTTAGACTTTTTATTGAACCAATGTGAAGTAGTACAAGTAACTTTACAACACTTGTCTGAGGCTTTTCAATTTTTCGACTCTCAAAACGCGAGAGGCCTTGATTTAAGCCCCCATGACTTACTTAAGGCATTCCACTTACGTGAATTTCCAACATCAGAGAATACCCTAAAACAGTCAATCGTTGAACACTGGGAACAGTTAGACACTCGTGATTTGAAACTGTTATTTTCCACTTATTTATACCCCATTCGGCGTTGGAGCCTAGGACAACCCGCAATACATTTCTCTAAAGCTAATGTTGATGTATTTAAAGGTATAAATTTCAACAATGCGTGCTACCCTTTTCAGCAAGGGATCAAAGTAATCCATAACACTATCGATAGTTACAATAAGCATCCGCACCGAGCTATTGACTATCAAGAGATGGACTACCCTTTCCAGCTCACCCAAACAATAATTAATGGGCGACGCTTTTTTGAATGGGTAACCTACTATCAAACATTAATTTCACCTCTAAATAATTTTAGTCAGGAAGACAATAAAGAGAAGTCAGAGAACTGGCTTGTTTCAGCATTATACAAGGAAGATAAACTCCAAGAAATAAGCGTTGATAATGATCCTAGACCAACTGCATTGACTATTTTTCAAGTTATTGCAAACAAAAGAAAAGAAGAATCTTACTCGTACACATACAGCTGGAGACAAGGTGATCAGTATGTTCGGCGCATGTTTAATTCGTTAGTACTAAGTTATTATGATCGATTTGGAGAGCAGCATTTAACCCGAGCCATCGAATATATTTTTATTTGGGCTTATACACTGCGCCTCCAGAATAAGAGTGTTTACCTTGAGAGTATAGAAAAGCACATCAGGCGTAATAATTTATTTATGCGGTTACAGCAATCACTATCGCCTGTAGACTTTTTAAATAAACAGCTTCCTCGATTAACTAAAATAGAAGCAACAAATATAAGGGGCATTGAAACCCTCTTCAAAGAGCTTGGATATTACTCATCTGCAAAAGCAAAGGAATCTGCTAATGAGCAATGAAAAAACACATAGCCTTTCATTGAGAACATTATTTCATAGTGATAGCTACGTAGTCCCAGTGTATCAACGTAATTACGATTGGGGAGAACCTCAAATACGGCAGCTGGTTGACGACATCCTTGATGTTTGTACTGATGAAAATAAAAAGTATTATTTAGGAAGTTTGGTCGTCCACAAAAATGGGGATTATTTTGAAATACTAGATGGCCAACAACGATTCACGTCACTAAGCTTGATATTATGCTATTTAAAATACCATCTATCAGATTACAATTTTTCTTGTTATAAAAAGCCAAATTTAAGTTTTGAAAGCCGCCCAAAATCAGAGTTTGCTATAAATAGTCTATTTATGACTTTTGGTTTACAGGTGAACTCTACTAACAACTTCCTAGATCTATTCCAGACTCTTGACGCTAAAAATTGCAACGCATCCATATTATCGGGATTTAGAGTTATTGAAAGAGTAATCTCGGAATCTTTTTTAGATGTGGATACTAGATCTATTGAAGAGTTTACTGATTACCTACTCAACAATGTTGAAATTTTGCGTATTATTGTACCAAAGAACACTGATTTAACTCACTACTTTGAGGTGATGAATAACAGGGGTGAACAGTTAGAAAAGCATGAAATAGTTAAAGCAAACTTATTATCTGCAGTACAAGAAAATAAACTGTGGATGGTTACCATTCAAAAGGTTTGGTTAGCCTGCTCAGATATGTATCACTATGTACAATCTGGTTTTTCAGTAGAAGAGCGCAAAGCTATTTTTGGAGAAAACTGTGAGAGCTTTGTAGTCAAAAATTTTGATGAACTGAATAACAAACTTAATATTCAAAACGAAGGTGTACGTTTTATATCGCACCATGAACCCTTCACGCTTGAGGACAGCCTTACCACTGGAAAAATATTACAAGCCGATGAAGTCATAAGAACAGATAACGAAAAGAACAAAGAAGATACTGATGAAGGGCGGAAGGAGCGTTTTTCAAGTGTTATTGATTTCCCTAATTTTCTTATGCAAGTACTTCGTATTTACTTAAAAACAACGTCAGATAATACCTTCCCACCTTTAGACGATAAAAACTTAATTGACGCTTTTAAAGCCTGCATGGGAAAAAATGAAAACAATGATATTCATGTAAAAGACTTTGTTTTTACTTTACTAAAAACACGTTATCTATTCGATAAAAATATAGTAAAACGAGAAAGAGCGAACAGCAAAGAAGACTGGTCATTAAAGCGTTATAAGTTTGATAATAATGGTTCAAGTTACCCCATTCGTTTCGGTTCACACGAAAGCGATATGACAAGAGCTAACTGGTCTTGTACGATGTTGCTATCTGTTTTTCATGTATCTTACCCATCTCATTCACGCAAAAATTGGTTGTCAGCAGTATTGTACTGGTTAAGTAAGCAGGATGAAGAAGTTGATGTAGAAATGTATTTAGATTTTCTAGAAAATCTTGCTATATCTTTTATGATTAATAGGTATATGACAGAGGTCCCCAAAAATTATGAAGACTTTATTTATATAGATACAAATATTGACTGTATTTTAGCTATAGACAATCTTCAAGATTTCTTGAGTTATGGTCCAGTACGAGCCTTTTCTTTTAATTACTTAGATTATTTACTGTGGAAAGGTAGTAAATTGTCGAGCGACACTAAATCTAAATTTAGGTTTAGCTTCAAGGGCTCTGTTGAGCATTTCTCTCCGCAGACGCCAAAAGCTCACGAGCGTTTAGAGGATGAAGTATTGGATTGTTTTGGTAACCTTTGCTTAATGGCCAGTAATGATAACTCATCGCTTAGCAATGACAGTCCCTCGCAAAAAGCTGCAATTCTTCAAGAAAGACGTGGAAGTATGGCTCCCTTAAGCTTGAAGTTAGAATTGATGATAGAGGAAGCAAAAGATTGGAGTGCTCCTGCTATGAAAGCTACCATCGCCATTAAAAAGCATGAAGAGTATATCCTGAATCTCTTGAAAAAAGGGCTTACGAAAAAAACCGATTAAGTCAGAGCTAAAATAAGAAGGCGAGAGGATGTAATTAATTCTGTGTAACTGCTCTTTTAATTGTAGTTATTGATATACGGAGTTAATTCTTCCTCGAATTCAATCATAAATCTATTTAGTGCAGGCTTCCAGCTTCTAATCGGCATAGTCCACTTTTTTGAAGCGGACTCAACAGCTAAATAGACCACCTTCAGTGCTGCATCATCACTTGGAAAAACTTTACGGTTTTTAACCGATTTTCGAATAACACTGTTAAGTGATTCAATTGCGTTAGTTGTATAAATTACTTTTCGTATGTCCCGTGGATACGAGAATATTGTGGTCAGGTTATGCCAATGCGCATTCCATGATTTACTGATTTGTGGGTATTTTTCATCCCATTTTTCAGAAAACCTTTCTAGCTCCAATCTGGCTTCCTCTTCCGTATTTGATTGGTAAATCAGCTTTAGATCGCGGGTGACTTCTTTATAGTCCTTCCAAGGTACAAATTTTAGCGAATGTCTCACCATATGTACGATACAGAGCTGTATCTTGGCTTCAGGAAATGTAGCGCTGATAGCTTCCGGAAAGCCTTTTAGACCGTCTACACAAGTAATTAGGAGATGCTTTACACCACGATTCTTTAGCTCCGTTAGAACCGAAAGCCAAAACTTAGCGCCTTCGTTCTGTGATATCCACATGCCTAGTAACTCTTTTTTTCCTTCTAAATTTATACCTAGAACAAGGTAGATAGCCTTATTGATGACCTGCTTATCTTGGCGGATCTTTAGTACAATACAGTCCATATAAACGATGGGATAAACTGGATCAAGCGGTCGACTTTGCCATTCAATGACTTTTTCAATCACAGAATTAGTGACTTGAGAAACTAAACCTGCCGAAATTTCTGCCCCGTACATCTCTTCAAATGTAGCCACAATATCCCGAGTACTCATGCCCTTAGCGTATAGGCAGAGTATTTGGTCATCCATTCCAGTGATGCGCGTTTGCCCTTTTTTTACAATATTAGGCTCGAAAGTACCGTTACGATCACGAGGAGTGTTTAGCTCTAACTCTCCGTGATTACCTTTTAGTGTTTTTGAGGACGATCCATTACGACTATTACCGCTGTGGCGGCCTATAGAAGCGTTTTTCTCATAGCCAAGATGATGATTCATCTCGCCTTTTAAAGCCGCTTCTACAGTGAGTTTAGTTAAGAATGCGCTTAATTGACTTAAGTCTTCAGGAGTTTTAAGGCCTTTGGCTAATTCTTCAGCCATAGCCTGGAGTTTTTCTTGATCCATTAGATTGCTCATAATTTACCCTTTTGAATAGGTTATAGATTATGAGCAGTTACACAATTACTTTTACAACCTCTTGGAACGTGGTACTCATGGTATTAATTCTGACTTAATCTAACACTTCTCTTAAAAAAAAGAATTCCCCCTTTTGAAAGAAAGCCTGTAATTGATGCCAAATCAAACTCAAAACAAAGGTGGTCATTAAATTATTTACAGGCTCTAATTTTTTCCGTAAATCAACTCGCTAAAATTCATTTCAGGTCCACTAGTGCTTCTTTCCTCTCCCGTAGTATTTTTTGGATTTGTTTTTGGAAAACTCCAACAGCTCATTTGAACTAGCTATGTCCTGCTTCTTCTTATTCATTGATACAATAGTCATTCTTAGTTGGTCATTCCACTCTGGCACTATTGTGATACCCAGCATAACCTCTGCATCGTCTGCTGCTATTTTTTGTACTTCATCACCAATCAAATCCAATTGACCTAAATTGAAGTCAGGTCCTATTTCTAAATATGCAATCACTCCGACCGCCTGACCTAAGGTGAATTGGTTGTTCATAATTAATGAATTCTGTGAGGCCTCTTTGATTGTATCTTCTATCGATATGTCACCATCATTAACACTGCTTTCACCAATAAACAAACGCCCACTTTGCGAAATTATCGTTTTAATATCAGAGAAGTCTATATTAATTAATCCTGTAGACGTGCAGATCAGCAGCACTTTGTTAACAAAATTTGTAAGTAGCTTCCCTGACTTTAAGAAAGCATCAACTAGGCGATCATTTGCTGAAGTTGTTGCTATTAGCTGCATGTTCGATACCAGCACGATAGCAGTATTTATACTGTCTAACTCTTGAAGTGCCAATTGAGTATTTTTATTGCGCAAGCCTCCCTCAAAAGAAAAAGGCTCTGTCATAAAAGCAATGGAAGGTACTTTGAGATTCTGAGCAATTTGAGCAATAACAGGTACACAACCACTACCGATACCACCGCCAAGTCCAGCGATGATAAACACCATATCAGCGCCATTTATTGCTTCGATAATATCCTGCTCGCTAGACATGGCATATTTGCGAGCAAGCTCTATATTAGCCCCTGCACCTAAGCCTGATTCGTTAATGCTCTCACCAAGCAAAACTCCATTTCCCAGCAAATCTTCATTGAGACAGGACCTATTACTATCCATAATCATATATTGGAAGGGGGATTCTAAATCTGCTATTTGTTGAATGATATGAATCCCAGCACCACCGACACCGATGATTTTAATTTTTGGGAGTATTTCATTGGTATCAATCATTTTAAATTTGTTCATCGTACACCTTTAAACGTTAAATATTTCAGAGCCCCCTTACTCCAATAACTAACGTTTAGAACCCTTTTTTAATGGATTTATATGCAAAATTTCTCATCCCATTAAATATTCACCATAGAATCCTTATCCCCTCCTCCCTTAAGGCAGAAGAAGAAGCCTATTTTCGATGCCAGAGCCTTAATACTGAAATACCTTTGTAAACCAACTGATTATCGACTACTATATTTTGAGGTGCCAACCTCACTTTCATGCGAGTGAAAAAGGGCTATCACATAATATTTTTTTAACTATTATGATCTTCAAATTCTAAATAAATTAATTATCAAGGTTGAATTATCTAACCTTAAACGCATGAATTTAAGTTAGGTGTACGATTCAGCCATGGAGCTAATTTATGTCTATTCTATCAAGTGCAACTCATGTAATTTTCTCACAATCTAAAGAAATCGCAGGATTAAACGCTAAACGATCCCATATTCTTGAGCTTTTATCTGCTTATTTAAATTTTAAAAGTCATGCCGCTCTCACTCATTCCGTTTCACAAAATGAAGCCATTATTCATGCTATCTCGCACCCTGAGGAAGCTTTCAAAAAACTATTGCTGAGAGCAAACGTACTCCAGTTAAACTGCAGCACATTATTTATACTCAAGCCAATCATTGAATCTGAAATACAACGTCTGACAAATGACAAAACAGATTTATATCTCATCATGGATTTACTTGGATTACGACTATCGAATAAAGCTTATAACCCGAGTAAGGTTGATCTAGAAATAGATGAAAATTTATTCAAAAGGCTAAGCTACCAAGCAAAGAACGGGAATGAAGAAGCACATCTAGTAATTTCACTTTGGCATGCATCAAAGAATGCTACAGATAAATATGTTGAGGATGAAGATAATGACGAGGACAATGAAGGTAGCGAATATTGGTATAAACAAAAACTCGCTGGCATAGATTTGGCTGCACATACTTTATTATGGACCAATAACTATGAAAGAGAACTTCAGATCGATGATGCCGTTACACTTAGTTATTCGTCCTTCGAAGTCACCAGTCTTGCTAAACCAGCTGTTTTCAAAACGATCCAGAAAAACATCCCCATTAATTTTTGCTGGGAACTAGATTCTTTAACGGTCCTCCGCTTATTAACCTCAATAACAGCAGTTGATGAAGACTTTGACTCTTATAGTTATGAACAGCTAAATGCTGATGAACAAATTCATCGTGAGATTTTACTCGATTGGCTGATGCTATCAATGATCCAAACCCCTAACAAACATGGCCTTATGGATTTAATTGAGCAATTAAGCGAACCTGAGATGCAATGGGCCTGGTATTATTATGGCCTTTCTGTACAAATGGATGTCACCAAAAGTGAACATATCGCTATTAATGCAGACACTGGTGGAGAGAATGTTGGCTATGGTCCTATTGAGGTTGGAGGTACCGACGGTCTTGAACTACTCAAAATAGAACCAGGCGCTCAAGAAAAAGCGATGTCCTTAAGTAAGAAGATAATAAAACAGCATTCTAAATTCCTAATCCCTCACGATTAGCCTTAAAAGTTATTATTTTTAATCGTGCATAACATCAGACTATTTTAGCCTTCAAATACTTTATAGTTTGATGTTTTACATGAATAGATTTCAGCATAGTCAACTTTTCCCTTCCAATCTAAAAGAACATGTAATATACTGATTTAGATATACTTTATCTTATTAC
>Ga0209292_1003501_pt1 | contig 17204 bp, 10 predicted proteins | sample GOMGulsemesocosm_2_FD_184634 | JGI IMG/M metagenome (GOLD analysis project Ga0209292, IMG submission 184634) | Methane-oxidizing microbial communities from mesocosms in the Gulf of Mexico - GOM9C Gulf of Mexico (SPAdes) (version 2) | ecosystem: Environmental > Aquatic > Marine > Cold seeps... | reverse complement strand
TACTTATTCGATATTGATATGGTGCTAGATAAAAACGTTTAGACGTCTATACGTTTAGATGTTGACATAGCTACTAATACCCGTAAGATGATAATTCGCTATATTTGTAAATGAATGCATTAATTTTGTTTTAGGTTGCGTATTATGCCCATAAAAATTCCCGATCAATTACCTGCTTTATCAGTATTGAGTAATGAAAATATTTTCGTTATGTCTGAGCATCGAGCGGCTAATCAAGAAATTCGTCCTATGCAGGTCGCTATTCTTAATTTGATGCCTAATAAAATTGAAACAGAAGTGCAGATTTTACGAATGCTATCGAATACCCCCTTACAAATTAATATTGAATTTGTACGTATTCATGCCAATGAATCTAAGCATACCCCCACAGAACATTTAGAAAATTTTTATTGTTTGTTTGATGACATTAAACATAAACAATACGATGGCTTGATTGTAACCGGAGCGCCATTAGCGTTAATGGACTACGAGCAAGTAACGTTTTGGGATAAAATTTGTGAAGTGTTTGACTGGGCTGAGAGCAATGTAACCTCAACTATGTTTTCATGTTGGGCTGCACATGCTGCATTGTTCCATCATTACGGTTTACAGCGTAAATTAAGAGATAAAAAATTGTCGGGTGTTTATCCTCATAAACCAAACGGTTTGGGAGACCCTCTTACCCGTGGTTTTGAAGATGTTTTTAATGTTCCTCATTCTCGTTATGGTTACATTGAAAAGTCAGATTACCTTTCAGTACCCGAGTTAAAAATTATTGCTGAGTCTGAAGAGGCTGGTGTATACGTTGCGGCAAGTAAAAATAAACAGCAAGTATACTTAACCGGGCATCCAGAATACGATGCAGAAACATTACATGAAGAGTTTTTACGTGATTTAGCCGTTAATAAAGATGCGGTAATTTCTGAAAATTACTACCCAGAAGATAATCCTGAAAACAAGGCAAGTAGTACATGGAGAAGCCATGGTAGTTTACTCTTTACTAATTGGTTAAACTATTATGTGTATCAAATTACACCATACAAATTAGACGCCGATAACATTAAAGCGCTTCACCCAGGTATTAAAAACGGACAGTAGTTAACGCTATTTAATGTCTATTACAAAAAATTTCGGAAACATCATGAAAAAGTCAGCCAGTTACACAGTATTAGAGCAGCAACTTCGTAAGAATATATTAATTCTTGATGGTGCTATGGGTACGATGATCCAAGCGTATAAGTTTGAAGAACAAGATTATCGAGGTGAACGCTTTGCCGATTGGCATACTGACGTAAAGGGCAATAATGATATGCTGGTGCTAACGCAGCCAGATATTATTAAAGCAATACATTGCGAGTACCTAGAAGCAGGTGCCGACATATTGGAAACCAATACGTTTAACGCAACCACTATCGCCATGGCTGATTATGACATGGAAGACTATAGTGCTGAAATGAACCGTGTTGCTGCACAAATAGCTAGAGCAGCAGCAGACGAGTACACTAAAAAGAACCCTGATAAACCGCGTTTTGTAGCCGGTGTGTTAGGGCCAACTAACCGTACATGTTCTATATCTCCTGATGTTAATGACCCAGCGTTTCGAAATGTTACTTTTGATGAATTAAAAGACGCCTACATAGAGTCAACTAAAGCCTTAATTGAAGGCGGCTCAGACATCATTCTTATTGAAACCATTTTTGATACACTAAATGCTAAAGCGGCAATTTTTGCTGTTGAAGTAGTTTTTGAAGAACTAGGTACGCGATTACCTGTGATGATTTCCGGCACGATTACCGATGCCTCAGGTCGTACATTATCAGGACAAACCACAGAAGCTTTTTATAATTCTTTACGTCATGCTAAACCCATTTCGTTTGGTTTGAACTGTGCGCTTGGGCCGGTAGAGTTACGTGAATATGTTGAAGAATTAAGCCGTATTTCAGATACCGCCGTATCTGCTCACCCTAACGCAGGTTTGCCTAATGCCTTTGGTGAGTATGATTTTACCGTTGAAGACATGAATGAACATGTTAGAGAATGGGCGTCATCTGGCTTCTTAAATATTATTGGTGGTTGTTGTGGTACCACGCCAGATCATATTAGAGGAATGGCTGAGTCTGTTGCTGCTATTAGCCCACGAGAAATAAAGCCACGAGAAGTTGTTTGTAGACTATCAGGCCTAGAAGCGTTAACCATTAAAAGTGATAGCTTGTTTGTTAACGTGGGCGAAAGAACTAACGTTACCGGTTCTGCAATTTTTAAACGTTTGATCACCGAAGATAAGTTTGATGAAGCTATAGCTGTTGCCTTACAACAAGTAGAAAACGGCGCACAAATAATTGATATCAACATGGATGAAGGAATGTTGGATTCAAAAGCGGCGATGATCCGCTTTTTGAATTTAATTGCAGGCGAGCCAGATATCGCTAAAGTACCAATCATGATTGACTCTTCTAAATGGGATATTTTAGAGGAAGGTTTAAAATGTATTCAAGGTAAGGGTATCGTTAACTCTATCAGCATGAAGGAAGGTGAAGACATCTTCCGACAACAAGCTGAATTACTACGTCGTTATGGTGCTGCTGTTATTGTGATGGCATTTGATGAAGTAGGGCAGGCTGATACACGTGAACGTAAATACGAAATTTGTCACCGTGCCTACCACATTTTAGTTGATGAGATTGGTTTTCCGCCTGAAGACATTATCTTTGACCCTAATATTTTTGCTGTCGCAACGGGAATCGATGAACATAATAATTATGCCGTAGACTTTATTGAAGCGGTTAAAGACATTAAAGATAACTTACCATACGCGATGATTTCAGGTGGAGTGTCTAACGTATCTTTCTCATTCCGTGGTAATAATCCGGTACGTGAAGCTATTCACGCTGTATTTTTATACCATGCGATTAAAAATGGTATGGACATGGGCATAGTTAATGCCGGTCAGTTAGCTATTTATTCTGATATCCCTAAAAATCTTTTAAAAGCCGTAGAAGACGTTGTAGAAAATACTGATGACGGTGCGACTGAGAGGCTTTTAGATGTTGCTGAAGAATACCGTGGTCAAGGAGGAAGTAAAAGCTCTAAGGTTGATCTTACTTGGCGCGAATTACCCGTTAAAAAACGTTTAGAACACTCTTTGGTTAAAGGTATTAACGAATTTATTATTGAAGATACCGAAGCAGCAAGGCTTGAAGCTGACCGACCACTTGACGTGATTGAAGGTCCTTTGATGGATGGTATGAATGTGGTGGGTGATTTATTTGGCGCTGGAGAAATGTTTTTACCACAGGTGGTTAAATCTGCCCGTGTGATGAAACAAGCGGTTGCTCACTTAAACCCTTTTATTGAAGATGAAAAAACCGAAATAAAATCAAATGGTAAAATTGTATTAGCCACAGTAAAAGGTGATGTACATGATATTGGTAAAAACATTGTAGGTGTTGTTTTACAGTGTAATAACTACGAGATTATCGATTTAGGGGTGATGGTGTCGTGTGAAAAAATTCTCCGTGTAGCCAAAGAAGAAAACTGCGATATTATTGGCCTTTCAGGATTAATAACCCCTTCACTTGATGAAATGGTACATGTTGCTAAAGAAATGAAGCGACAAAATATTGAGTTACCTTTATTAATTGGTGGGGCAACAACATCTAAAGCACACACCGCTGTGAAAATAGAACCGCAATATGATAACCCTGTTGTTTATGTGTCTAATGCATCTCGTTCTGTGTCTGTAGTGAGTGCTTTGTTATCAGATGAATTAAGACCAGCGTTTATGGAACGTCAAAATGATGAATATGAACGTGTGCGTGAACGTCATTATAAAAAGGGTCCTCGTTCTACATTAGTGTCACTTGAAGCCGCTAGAAAAAATGCATTCCCAATTGATTTCGAAAACTACAAGCCGACCAAACCTAAAAATTTAGGTATAACGGTGTTAGACAATATTGACCTAAATATTGTCCGTAACTACATTGATTGGACACCATTCTTTATGACCTGGCAGTTGTCAGGTAAATATCCATTAATATTGAAACATGACGTGATAGGCGAAGAAGCGACTAATATTTTTAATGATGCTAATGCGATGTTAGATGATGTTATCAACAATGGAAAATTAACCGCTAAAGCCGTATTTGGTTTATTCCCTGCATATAGAGAAAAAGACGACTTAATTGTGTTTGCGGATGAATTGAAAACACAAAAGTTAACTAAGTTACATCAACTACGTCAACAAAGTAAAAAGCCAGCAGGGCAATATAACCGCTGTTTATCTGATTATGTTGCAGATAAGGATTCTGGCATTGACGATTACGTTGGTGCTTTTGCAGTATCTGCCGGGTTTGGTGTTGATGAAATTGTAAAAGCATTTGATGCTGAACACGATGACTACAACAGTATTTTAGCTAAAGCGGTTGCTGATAGATTAGCTGAAGCTACAGCCGAATATTTACATGAACAAATCCGTAAAGAATATTGGGGTTATGCTCCTGAAGAAAACCTTGAAAATGATGATCTTATTCGTGAAAAGTATCAAGGTATTCGACCTGCACCAGGCTATCCAGCCTGCCCAGAACATACCGAGAAGGGTTTGTTGTGGGAGCTACTTGATGTTGAAAAAAATATTGGTATGGAATTAACATCTAGTTACGCAATGTGGCCAGGGGCTGCGGTAAGTGGTTGGTATTTTGCTCACCCAGAATCTAAATATTTTGCCGTAGCAAAATTAGCTAAAGACCAAGTAGAAGATTACGCCATACGAAAAGAAATGACCATGCCGCAAGCGGAAAGATGGCTATCGGCAAACTTAGATTATGAACCAGAATAATTAACAAAGAATAATCAATCATTTAATAAAAATGGCTACTTTAAAAAGTAGCCATTTTTTTTACATAAAAATCGATATGTCGACTATATTTAAATAATGCCTTGCAAGGAATGCCTTAAATATTTATGCCAAAATATTACAGTAAGATTATTTTATGTATCATTGGGCTGATAGCTGTGTTTATCGCAGGGTATTACTATTACACTCGTCCAGTTAATTCAATGAACGAAAATATCCAGATAACGCTTTATAAAAATCGCTTAGTAGAAGGTGCTTTACAACCTTTACCGCTCATTGAAAAAATCAATACTGATTGGGCAATGTTAGGAAAAGCGCTTTTTAATTCGACATTACTTTCAGCCGATAACACGATTTCTTGTGCCTCATGTCACCATGTAAATCGGGGCGGAGATGATGGTTTTCCTGTATCCCTAGGTGTTGATTCAAAATTAGGAAAACGAAATTCACCCACCGTAATAAACTCAAGTTTAAACTTTAAGCAGTTTTGGGATGGTCGTAGTCCTTCACTAAAAAAACAAATTCAAGAGCCTATTCATAACCCTGTAGAAATGGGAACGAACTTTAAGCAAGTGATCAATAAACTTAACAAGTCGTCGACTTTTGTTAAGTCGTTCAGGGAGATAGATAGTGCAGGGATCACAGAAGACAATATTATAAAAGCGATAACGACTTATCAAGAATCATTAATTTCTTATGGTTCATCAATTGATAAATATTTGTTAGGAGATGGTAAGGCGTTAACTTCTCAACAAGTTAGAGGGCTTAATAAATTTAAAAAGTTTGGGTGTGTTACTTGTCATCAAGGGCGAAATATTGGTGGTAATCTATTTCAAAAACTTGGTCGAATTGATGAGGCCCCTCCTAGTTTATTAAAAGATAAGGGGCGATTTTTAATTACGGGAGATGCAAGTGATTTACATGTATTTAAAGTACCTTCATTACGAAATGTAGCACTAACCGCACCGTATTTTCATGATGGTTCAGTTGATTCGTTGCATGAGGCGGTTCGCTTGATGGGAAAAATGCAATTAGGGGTTAAATTAACGGATCAAGATGTTAATGACATTGTTGCGTTACTCAATAGCTTTAGTGGGCGAGTAATCGATCCAGGAGCGATGAAATGAAGTACTGGATAGAGGGTACAGCGTTAAGCTTACTATTTATTGTTAGTATAAGTGGGGTAAATGCATTTCGTGATTATCAAGAACTATCGCATAAGCACTTGATACAAGGTGAATTAAATCAAGCTATTATCGCCTTCTCATTGGAATCAGTTTCAATGACTTCACCAACCATCTATCACTATGATAAGCATGCACAATATAGATTGGAAATAGAGCAGTTATTGCAAAAAATTCCTGCAGATAATTATCAATTGATAAAGAAAGTCAGCGCATTTGAGCAACAAACCACTGAGTATTTACAAGTTACTACTATGCTCAAAATGTCAAATAAGTTGATTAATTCGTTGGTAAAATCTTTAGACAGTGCGCCTGCCTCTCTACAATCAAAAACGAATCAACTTATTGTCTTAGTAAATCAATTATACTTTTCCCCCTCTTATCATTTGTCAAATCGTATTAAATCATTGATGAAAAAATACGAACATGACTTTAAAAATATTGAAGAGTATGGATTACAGTGGAATATGATAAGGCTACATATTGAATTTATTACTAACAATGCCAATAAAGTTGATATTAATACAGAAAAAAACAAATCATATCAGCTGGTTGAATATATTTCTGAATCTCAATTAGCGGTAGAGGTTTTGATGAATAAAAAACAACAAACGCTATTTGTTTGTATCGTTTTAGCTGTTATTTGTCTACTTTCAAATTTTATTCTAGCGCTTACTCGCCAAGCTGTGGTTTTAAAAGAAAAAACCCTTGAAGCCAAAGAAGCATGTGAAGTGAAATCTCAATTCTTAGCTAATATGTCTCATGAAGTAAGAACACCAATGAATGGCATTATTGGGTTGAGTGATTTAATTCTTGAGACCGAGTTATCAACTAAGCAACAAGACTTTATGGAGAAGCTTAAGTTTTCAGCGCGATCATTGATGACGATAATCAATGATATTTTGGATTTTTCGAAAATTGAATCTAAAAAGATGGAAATTGAAATTGTTGATTTTAATTTAGATGATTTACTTGATCACCTTAAAGTTATGGTGGGCTATAAAGCGAAAGATAAAGGGTTGGAGTTTGTCTTTCGGGTAGACGATAAATTGTCAGAATTTTATAAAGGAGACCCTATACGGATTAATCAAATATTGCTTAACTTTGTCTCAAATGCAATTAAGTTCACTGATAAGGGCTCTGTCACGGTTTCTATAAATGTAAAAAATAAGGTGAGAAATGGTAAGGTAATTAATGGGGTATTATTTACGGTAGACGATACAGGGATTGGCTTAAATCAAGAACAGCAGTCTCGATTGTTTCAACGATTTAATCAAGCTGAGATATCTACATCGAGGGTTTATGGCGGAACAGGGCTGGGCTTAGCAATATCTAAATTACTGTGCGAATTAATGGATGGCGATATTGGTTTATTAAGCGAACAAGGAAAAGGCTCAAGCTTTTCACTGTTTTTACCACTAGAAACGTCTACTGAAGCTGCTACAACTGCAATAGATATTGGTAATATTATTGGTTTAAGTGTGCTTTTAGTAGAGGATGATGAAAATACTAGAAAAGTCACCACAGGGGTTCTAGAGCGTTTTGGCATGAAGGTTACTGCGGTATGTGATATTCAATCGGCTTTATCAAAAGTGAGTAAAAACAAATATGATGTTATTTTGACGGATTGGTGTTTACCTGACTTTACTGGAGATATGTTGCTCGTTGAAATGTCTGATCAAGACTATCCTGCACGACAAGTGGTTGTATTTACCGCTTTTAATGTAGATAAGATTCAAATCCCTTCAGATCATATCGTGCTACAAAAACCTTTGCTAGCGAAAGATTTAATTCGAGCATTAAATTATGCGATATCAAGCCCCACAGATACCCCCTCTGATAATAATGTCATTATAAGCCCCTATGCAGTGAATGAACTAAATCAAGAAAAACCATCAAAACGATTAAAAAAAGAAAGGGTAATTCGAATACTCTTTGCAGAAGACAATCGTATTAATACCACCATTGTAAAAAATGTGCTGTCGAGCTTAAATACTCAAGTTTACCATGTGGAAAATGGACGATTTGCTATTGAGGCACTTGAGCAGCAAGAGTTTGATCTTATTTTAATGGACATACAAATGCCCGAAATGGATGGTATGGAAGCGACAAGGATTATTAGAGCTGAGCTGAAAAATAACCTACCGATTATTGCCTTTACGGCTAATGTTCTTCCTTTTGAAATTGAGCAGTATAAAGAAGCTGGTATGACAGATCATATAGGTAAACCGTTTGAAAAAGATGAACTTATTGACCTTATTAATAAGTATGCATAAATGGTTATGCATACTTATTTTTAACAAGCTTTTGTATTACATAACTTCTAGCGCTTCACTGAGCTTTTTCACCCCAATGACTTCCATCCCCTCTATTTTATCTTTAGGCATATTATTAAACGGGACAATCGCTTTTTTAAAACCATGTTTTGCCGCTTCATTTATTCGCTCTTGTCCACTTGGAACTGGACGAATTTCACCAGATAAACCTACCTCACCAAAAACCACTAATTCTTGCGGTAGGGCGTTGTCTCTAAAGCTAGAAACCAGTGCTAAAATCAGCGCTAAATCGATACTTGTTTCAGCAACTTTTATACCACCAACAACGTTTACAAATACGTCTTGATCGTTCATTTGTAAACCGCCATGTCTATTTAAAATAGCCAACAGCATCGATAACCGGTTTTGGTCTGCACCTACGGCTATTCGGCGAGGATTACCTAAAGCTGAGTGATCAACCAAGGCTTGAATTTCCACCAGTAATGGTCGTGTTCCTTCCCAAAGTACCATCACTGCGCTACCTGGGGTTTGTTCTTCACCTCGAGTCAAGAAAATAGCTGAAGGGTTTTTAACTTCTTTTAAACCTCCACCTGTCATGGCAAAAACGCCCAGTTCGTTAACCGCACCAAACCTGTTTTTATGCCCCCTAAGAGTGCGATATCTTGAGTCGGTACTACCTTCTAACATAATGGAGCAATCAATACAGTGCTCTAGTACTTTAGGGCCTGCTAATGAACCGTCTTTGGTTACATGACCAACAATAAGCATAGCAACATGATGCTGCTTGGCAAAACGCGTTAAATAAGCGGCTGTTTCACGTACTTGCGATACACTGCCGGGAGCCGATTGAATATCACTCATGTGCATTACTTGAATTGAGTCGATAACAATAATTTTGGGTTTTTCTTTTTCAGCGATTAAACAGATGTTTTCGACGCTGGTTTCTGAGAGCATTTTAAGTTTGTTAGTGGCTAAACCTAATCGTTTTGCACGCATGGCAACTTGCTGAAGTGATTCTTCCCCGGTTATGTATAAGGCTTCCATGTTTTCAGCTAAAGTACACATGGTTTGAAGTAATAACGTACTTTTACCTGCGCCAGGTTCACCACCAATTAATATCGCACTACCAGGTACGATCCCCCCACCTAAAACGCGATCAAACTCAGAGAAACCAGAGGAAAATCTAGGTAAATCTGTTAGGTCTATAGCGTCAAGAGTTTGAACTTGGCTGCCTGCTGCACCAGCAAAGCCCGAGAAACTGCTACTACGCGGTGATGATTTAGCTTGTCTGAACTCAGAAATAGTGTTCCATGCTTTACAGTCGTTACATTGACCTAACCAGCGTACATACTCAGAACCACAGTCGGTACATACATAGGAAGCTTTTACTTTTGCCATTGTTATTCCTCTAAAGGCATGAAAATTGCTGTGTTTTGATAATAAATTTGTGCTATACAGTATACATAAACTGAATTTGGGGTATTGATTACCCATAACTCAGGTTACATTTTTCTGTGATGCCGAATTGTTACTTCTTTTTAACTGATATACAAACTTGAATGACTAAAAATTTCTCTAAATACCAAAAAATAATTAATGACTTTCGTGGAAACGTTTCAAATAAAAGTTTTGAGGCAAGATTTACAGCGAAGTGCGGACATATCCCTAAAACTGAACGTTTTCTATTGAAAATGGAATTAAAACGATTGGCAGGGCCTTGTACCCGTTTAGTAGATTTGCGTGGTCATGTTAATGGTGAGTGCAGGGCGTATGAACATGAGAGTCGCTCTCACTTTTTAGATGATACTGCTATACAAGTTTTTGAAGAAAGCATTAAAAAGTATGGTCAATATACTTTTGGTGTTTATGAAGCAGTGACTAACACCGAGAATAACTTTCGTGTTATTTATCAAAAAGAAAAATCAGGTGTAAAAGAACAGAGCGTAAAAAGGAAAAGCGTAGAAAAAGTGTTTGAAAAAACACAATACCCAGGAACGTTATATAAGTTTGGCACCTATGCTAATCGAATAGAAGAACGGATGAATTTTTCAATAGCGTTAGCTGTTTTAACCGGTGAAGAAAAAATAGCATGCAATAGCTCTGATATTAGTGTCAGTGGTTGTAAGTTTAGAGCATCAAGCACTGATAAGTTCACTGTAGGGCAAAATGTTACCATTCGATTTTTAGGATTAGAAGAAGAGTTTCAATTTGGCTCAACTGATTCTTTTGATTACCAAATCATGAATATTCACCTTACAGACGGTGTACAGTTAGTCGGCTTACAGCGCATTAATGTTGATGAAAGACGAAAAGATGGTTTTCAACAATTTCTTAGAGGATTTATTCAAGGTAATAAGCGCCGTTATAAAATAAATTTAGACAATTCGATTAGTGCTCTGCAATCACGAAGCTTTGAACAGTTTGTTCTACCAAAGCTAAATGAGTTACCTATTTTTATTACTGATGAAAGTGAAGGGCTTATTCCGAAATATGCGCTTATTTGTTCAAATAATCAGTATGTTTATCAGTACTGGCAAGATGAAAATGCACATTCAACACTAAATTGCTTAATTACGCCTGACCGAGTGAAGCGACTGAAACGAGCTGCTGCACTAGGGAAATCACTATTGGTCTATAGTTTTATCCATAAGAGCCAAGGCAAAAGTTTTTTTTATTCGGCTGATGAATCACAGCTGAAAGACGACCACGAATTTATGAGCGAATTTTTAGGTTTTGCAGCGAATAAACCTAATTTTGCTATGACTAATTTATCTATTAGCAATGTTGATATAGAACAGGCAAATTCTTATTTTACTTTGTCAGAGTCTATTACTCAAAAAGATCAGTACCTTAACTTACCTGTTGATGAAGATTTGTTGGAAAGCGTTGCTAAATTGTCATATATCGTTGTAGCAAATGACATTACCGATGAACGTTTGTCGTCTGCATACAGATCTTTACCTTATGACAATGTTAACCCTGCAAAACTTAGAGTCTTCGGCCATAAAAGACTAAGTACTCCGTTACAGGTTGAAGAATTAGGTATTAATTATAAAAACCATCGACGAGAAGCTCGTTTTAAATACACGACTCCTGTTGATGTGATGTCTGAAAAATTAAAATGGAGAGCAGAGTCTTTAGACTTTTCTACCTCTGGATTGAAAGTTGAGTTTACTCAAGAGGTGCCTCTGAATAAAGGTGATATTGTTCAGTTATCTTTTCCTAAGTTACAAAAAATCACTTCTGCATTTGATCTAAATGAGTTGCCTTATGAGGTAATGAGGGTAAATAAAAAGAAAACCATTGTTAACCTTAGGGTGCATGTTGAACGCCATAAACACATGGGGCGTAACTTTTTTAAAGCCCTTATAGAGAAAAACAAAGATAAATTAACGCCTGATGAATTTGCAATGATGGCACCTGCTATAGCTAAACCGTTACGAAATATATATAGCAGTTCGATGCGCATACCATCTTTGATCATACAAACAAGCGGGAGTCGTTATAAAATAGAGGCTGTAGCGTTAGGTGAAGAGTATGGAAAGTTACTCCCATTAACTCGACAATTAAGTGATCGTCCTGGTTTTTTAAATTTATATCCTTTGTTGAGTAATTTAAATGCGACGAATTTACTAACCACCAACTTGAAGAAAATGCACGCTTCAGACCATGCGGTTACCGATATGCTATATATTTCAGTTAATCCTGATGCTGAATTGATTGAAAATGCAGTGGTAACCAAGCTAGCGTCTGAGTTAAACAATGCAAAATTACAGAAAATGTTTATCAAGAGAGCGCAAAAGAGAGGCGTGTTTATTTGTTTGCAAGTTAAGGTTAGCCGTACCAACGCCCCTGATATGGATTACCTTAATCCTGAATTAAGTTATATCGGCTCGTACGCTATTCATCGAGGTAAGCAGTTAGAGCAAGCAATATGGAACGTGGCTGGTATTGTTCAAGTAATAGATATTACTCAGGAAGCGTTAATTCGAGCAAATATGTCCCATTTGATCAAAGATGACATTGCTGCAACTTAACAAAAAAGGAATCAGCGATGATTCCTTTTTAATTAACATGAACTCGCAATATTGTTTTATTTGAAGCTCAGGTTGCTAAGCTCAAGTTACTAAGCTCAAGCGAATAACGTTATGCTAACCAATGAATCATACAGTCTAAACCTGAACGATTAATCGCTGTATCGGCTTGAGCTTTAACAATAGACTTTGCGTGAAAGGCTACGCCTAGGTTTGCTGCTTCCATCATAACTAAATCGTTAGCACCATCGCCCATTGCAACGGTTTGATGATGAGGAATGTTGTATTCGCTGCTTAACGACATTAAACAATCCGCTTTGGCTTGTGCATCAACCACAGCGCCTAAAACTTTACCGGTTAGCTTCCCGTCGATTATCTCTAATGTGTTTGCATGAGCGGCATCTAAGTTTAATAACGCTTTTAAATGGTCGGCAAAATAGGTGAAACCACCAGATGCTATTGCTACACGCCATTGATGTTGCTTTAACTCAGCAATAAGCGTTTCTAGGCCATTCATTAAAGGAATGTTCTTAGCAACGTCGGCTAATATCTGCTCTGGAGCATCTTTTAGCGTGCCTACACGTTGATACAAGCTTTGTGAAAAATCGAGTTTTCCTTGCATCGCTAGTTCAGTAACAGCTGATACTTCTTCACCTACACCGGCTAGTGTAGCTATTTCATCAATACATTCAATTTCTATTGTCGTTGAGTCCATATCCATCAACAATAAGCCAGGTTCATTAAATTTAGGTGCTTTAAATGTTAGGGCTGCTTCAAAATTATGTTGTTCGGTAAATGCTATTAGCTTTTGTCTTGAAGTTTCTAAAGCATTTACAGCGATGTTAAATCGGTAACTGATCAAGTTGTTACGGGTATTAACTGCATTTAAATGTGTGATAGTGATACCACACTGTTCAACAAGTTGCTGTAATAATGTTAGTGAAATATCACTAAATACAACCAGCTCAGAAAATTCAGTGACTTGAACAACCGTTTGCTGCTCATTGGAAGGTTCAAAACTATTGTTAGACGCACAAGACTGATCTAGGTGAATTTCATCAGATGAAATGGATAAAGCATAAGGAAAAGAACCTGCTGATTGTGCAGGTAAAATAACCTCTGCAAGAGGTAATGTACTAACGGTGTTTAAAAAGCACTTTTTCACATTATTTGACACGATTTTAAGCCTACTGTCTGTGTTTTAAATTAAAATAATTACTCTAGTCATTTAAATATTCCATAGAACAATTTATAGTGTACATATGGAAGCGTAAATAATTTTAGAGGATTATGGAACCAACTAAGCAGCCTTTATACCCTAAATTTTCATCGATTTATAATAAAATAATGCAATTAGCTATAGCGATTGTATTAATTATAGTTTTGCTGAATTTATGGTTGGCTAGCAGTAATCAATCAAAAGACAGCATTGAAGAGCACTTCTATGTGTTAGGCGAACAACACCTAGAACAAGCTATAATGGGAGTTAAAAACCTCCAGTTAATTGATAATAAAAAAGATTTACGAAAATTCATGCAAGGGATTTCTGATGCTGATTGGGTTCATGATATACGTATTTATGATGCCACCGGGCAGGTGATTTCTGATTCAAATAAAAGTCGTACCATCAATGATCTTTATGGCATTACCCTAAATAAAACCAACAAAACAGACAAGTTTATTCCATTTATTAAAGAGATAAGAACCGATAAACTAATCGGTTATATGCGAATTACCATTAAAAAAGATGTTTTCATTCAAAAGCTAGAACGAACCAGCTATGACAATCATGGTTTGTTAAGGTTGATGATGTTAATCGCAATCGCGATAGGATTTTTACTTACTCGCGGCTTAAATCGTTTTAGTCGTCAAGGTTACCGTTTACCTTTCGAAAAATAGTTGTTGAACGTTTTGTTCAATACTCGTTTGCAGTGTTTCTCTATTTTCATGTCTGATCTCGCATAAACAATCAAATACGTTTATAACTCTTAACGGGGAGTTTGCTTCCCCTTGAAAGCCATTCAGCGGCATACTTGGCGCATCTGTTTCTAATACTAATGCATCTAATGGTAATCGTTTTATCGCATTGATTGTCTTTTTCGCTCGTTCGTAAGTAATTGTTCCGCCAATGCCTAATTTAAAACCTAAATCTATATAGTTTTTTGCCTGCTGATAACTACCTGAAAACGCGTGGATAATTCCTCCGTTTTCTAGGTTATGTTTTTTTAACATGGGTACTATGAGTTCGTGGGATCGGCGGTGATGAACAATAACCGGTAGTTGGTGTTTTTTAGCTAAGCTTAGCTGGTGATCAAAAAAGGTGATTTGTTTATCTAAGTTGTTAAAGTCGCGTGCGATAGTACCATCAATTCCCGTTTCACCAATGGCGATGATATTATCAATGTTTGCAGCGACTTTATTGGTTAAGTGGGTTAGATCAATGTCTGATAATTCGTTAAGGTACCAAGGGTGAATGCCTAAACAAGTAAATAGATGACAAGGCGTTTTAAACGTTGAAGGTAACAGCTGTAATACCTTATCCCAGTTATCAGGAGATACGGCAGGTACAATAACGCGTTGAATACCCTGTTGAACACATTGTTTTGTTATCTCAGTTAGGTCACTAGAAAATTCATCGAAGTCTAAATGGCAATGGGTATCAGTAAACATAATTACAAATGCCTAAATTTTTACGAGTACACACCATGGTCTATAACCCTTTGTAGTTAAATTATCTCGAAAGTACTACAGACCCTAACGTTTAATATGGATTTATTTTCCTTCATAAAGCACTGACGTATTTATGAAGGATAAAGTTTACACAATACTGTTCTCGTTAGTGAACTATTACCGAAAACTATCAGCCATTTTTTTAAGCTTTTCTAAAGAACCTTTTAAATTAAACTTTTCAACAAAGGCGTTATCAAGTTCTTCTTCTTTCAAAAGCGTACTAGCTAAATATATTGCTTGTGAAACTCCAAACGGTTTATCTAGTAACTTTTCTGGCGAATGATGGCTTAGTACCGAATCTATAATTTCGTATGGAAAGCTCCATATGTGTAGAAGATAAGCACCTATTTGACAATGATCTGTGCCAAAGATTCTCTTTTCAAGCAAAATATCGCTAGAGGTACGAGAACTATTTTCAAAATATTTAATCGTTAACGCTTTATCTATTTCAAAAAGTACCAGCTTACCAATATCATGTAACAACCCTGCTAATAACGCATCGTTTTTCAGGGTTTTATCAACCATAGTCGCGGCAAAACGAGCGGTAGCTAAACTATGTAATTGTTCTTCTTGTATAGAAAAGTTAGGAATGTCAGGCTCGTATGAAAACATTTCTGCGGTCATTACAATGCAGCTTAATGTTTCCACACCCATTTTGGTTATGGCTTCAGTAATGCTGGTAAGCTTTTTCCCATTAGGCAAGAAAGCGGTATTCGAAAACTGAAGCACTTTTGCTACTAACGAAGGATCTTGAGAAATGATCTCTGCTATTTTGTCAGAATCAGAATTTCTGTTTTTTAATACAGCATTTAATTGCAAGTAAACTTTAGGAGGGCTAGGCAGTGTTTTTACGCTAGCGACAGCTTTTACGATCACTTTTTTAGTGATTGATTTTTTACTCGTACCTAAGTTAGAAATAGTGTTAACTATTTCTATGTCGTTTTGCGCTTTTTCAAAAACGTAATGAGATATACGCTCAACCTCGAGATTTTCTCTTTTGGTTGTATACGCAGTACGAACAATAGTTGGATACTTGATTGAAACTGCTTTTAAAAAATTAAAAGTGGTGGTTCGAACAATATCTTCTGCGCATATAACCACATCAAATTGATGTTTGCTAAAAGATTTTAACGCAACAATAGGGTCTTCAAAGTATACACTACTACATTGATGCTGCTGAAAAAGGTCGTTTAACGACCTTAAAGACGCAGACTGACCATCAATTAATAATACTTTCATTACTACATTTTCCTTTACTACGTATTCCTTTACTGCGTATTCCTTGAGTGTATTTCGTTTACATACGTTCCATTACTTCAATGCCTAAAATATCTAAACCTTTGTTTAATGTTTTTGACACTAATGAGCATAAGACTAAACGTGATTGCTTCACTTCATCACTTACGTCGTCTTTAAGAATCGGACAGGCTTCGTAAAAGCTCATGTATAAGCTGGCCAGTTCGTATAAATAATTACATAGCAAGTTAGGTGTACATTCAGAAATAACCGAATCTAATACCTCTTCAAGCTGTAACAATTTCATTGCTAAAGACTTTTCTTGTAACTCTACAATATTTAGTAGTGAATAATCTAGAGCATTTTCAGTAATATTTGCTTTGCTGAAGATACTTTGAATACGAGAATAAGCATATTGTAAATAAGGTGCTGTAGCACCTTCAAAACTCAACATGGTTTTCCAGTTGAATATGTAATCGCTGGTTCTGTTTTTAGATAAGTCTGCAAACTTAACTGCACCTATACCTACTTTGGTAGCAATTTCCGTCAGTTGTTCACCTGAAAAGTCAGGGTTCTTTTCTTTAATAAGTGCCGTTGCACGTACTACGGCTTCATCAAGTAGTTCGGCGAGCTTAATCGTTCCACCGGTACGGGTTTTAAATGGTTTTCCATCATCACCCATCATCATGCCAAATGGGCAATGATCATAACCTACATGTTCAGGTAAGAAGCCTGCTTTACGTGCTACCGTTTCAACTTGTTTAAAGTGAAGCGCTTGGCGAGCATCAGTGAAAATAATAATACGGTCGGCGGCTAGTTCAGTACTACGGTATCTACACGCAGATAAATCAGTTGTAGCGTATAAATAACCACCACCAGATTTTTGAACGAT
>Ga0209292_1003500_pt1 | contig 17205 bp, 14 predicted proteins | sample GOMGulsemesocosm_2_FD_184634 | JGI IMG/M metagenome (GOLD analysis project Ga0209292, IMG submission 184634) | Methane-oxidizing microbial communities from mesocosms in the Gulf of Mexico - GOM9C Gulf of Mexico (SPAdes) (version 2) | ecosystem: Environmental > Aquatic > Marine > Cold seeps... | reverse complement strand
CTGAATTAGGTTATGGCGACAATGCAGGTACACCTGAATTAAGAGAACAGGTTAAGCAATATTTACGTAAGTCTCGAGGGGTAACCAATCGTGAAATTGTTATTACCAACGGCTCGCAAGAGGCTATATATATTACCGCGCAGTTGCTATTGCAAACGGGCGATAATGTTGCGGTAGAAGCATTGGGTTATCCGCCTGCTATGGATGCGTTTAGGAATGCTGGCGCAACAATAACCGCGATAAAACAAGACGCTAAAGGCATAGTACCAAGCGATTTAGAAACCAAAATACAACAAGGTAATATTAAGCTTATTTACTTAACACCGTTGCACCAATACCCAACCACAATAACGTTGTCGGTAAGTCGTCGTATGGCAATATATAAATTGGCGTCTACTTATAATATTCCTATTATTGAAGATGATTACGACCACGAGTTTCACTTTAGGTGTCAGCCATTACCTCCTATGGCGTCGCAAGACCCTAGGCAATTAGTTATATATATTTCTACCTTTTCTAAAATTATGTTTCCTGGTGCTCGTGTTGGATTTATGGCGATAAATAAACAATTCGCGAGCGCCGTTGAAGCACACAAAATGCTTATTTGTCATAAAAATAATGTACTGATGCAAGATGCATTAGCACAATGGATGAAAAGCGGAGACTTTGAACGAAACCTCAGACGAGTAACTCGTAAATACTTACAACGAAGAGATCATGCGGTTCAGTTACTTAATCAACTTGGCTGCTTTGAGTTTTCAGTGCCTGATGGTGGTATGGCGCTATGGCTAAAAATTAAAAATAGTAAAGTTAGTGCCAGTGAGTTAGCTGAAAGTTTGAAGGAACAAGGCGCTTTTATTCAACATGAAAGTAGCTTTTTAACTGCAAACAATAAAGGCAATAACAAAAATGATGAGTATATTAGATTAGGTTATGCAGGAATGAATGAAGCAGAGTTTGCCGCAGGTATAGAGCTTATTGTTAGCCAAATAAAAAATAATTAACGATACCACTAAGATTAACGACTCAACGATAAATATCGTTGAGTCGTTGAATATAGATAATTTAAGCGAGTTCTCTATATTTTATTTTATAAAGTACGGTAAATAAAACAGGTACAACAATGAGTGTAAGAATGGTGGCAAAACCTAAACCAAACATAATGGTTACCGCCATAGATTCAAAAAACACGTCAAACAATAATGGGATCATGCCTAAAATTGTCGTGATTGCGGCCATGGCTACAGGCCTCACACGGCTAACGGCTGAGTCGAACACCGCTAAATAAGGTTCTTTACCCTCGGTCAGCTCTAAGTTAATTTGATCAACGAGTACAATTCCGTTTTTAATTAACATGCCTGACAAGCTTAATAAACCGAGTAATGCCATAAAGCTAAACGGTGCGCCCATTGAGAGTAATCCAAATGAAACGCCAATTAACGCTAATGGTACGGTAGCCCAAATAACCAGAGGTGCTTTTAATGAGTTAAAGAGCAGTACGGTTATAACAAACATAACTAAGTAACCTAAAGGTAAACCACCAAATAACGCTGCTTGCGCTTTAGAAGCTGATTCATACTCGCCACCCCATGCCATTGTATAGCCTTGTGGCAATTTAATAGCTTCAATAGGTGCTTTAACTCGAGCGAACAAGCTTGCGGCCGTTTCGTCACCAAGAACATCATGATCAGCCATAATGGTAATGGTACGTTTTCGATCACGTCGAACAATTAGTGAGTCTTCCCAGTCTGTTTTAAAACCATTTATTACTTGAGTGATAGGCACATGTTTATTTGATGCTTCGCTATATACAAGTAATTCTGGAAGGGTATCAATGTTGAGTCTTTCATCACTTGGTGCTCGGGCAATAATAGGCAGTAGCTTAGTTCCTTCACGGTACAGACCAACTTGTTGCCCTGAGAAGTTTGTTAATAAAAGAGAGTCTATATCGTTTTTACTAACGCCGACACGTCTTCCCATTGCTTCATTATATTGTGGACGAATAACCTTAGTTCGTTCACGCCAATCATGACGAATATTAAATGCTTTACCGTCAGCTTTTAAAATATCAGCCGCTTGTTTAGCTAGGTTACGTAATACATCAGGATCAGGTCCGGTAAAGCGCGTTTCTATTTTTGCATCGGTAGAGGGGCCAATTTCCATCGCTTTAACTTTAAATTGCGCATCAGGATAATTAGAACTTACAAAGGCTCGGACCTCTCGCATAACGGGGTCAAGGGCGTCTCTATCCTCAACTCGTATTATCAACTGGCCAAAAGCTGGGTAGGATTTTTCAGGTGCATAGGGCAACATAAATCGAGGTGCACCACGCCCAACGGTTGATGTGATTTGTTTAACTTTTTCTTGCTTTAATAAGTACGCTTGAATCGATTCAATATCTTTTTGTGTTTCCCTGATATCTGAACCTTGGTAACGCCAGTAATCAACGTAAAACATAGGTGTATTTGACTTAGGAAAGAACGATTGTTTTACTTGGCCAAATCCCATTAAAGCTAATACAAACAAAATCACCATCATAACTAATGTGATGGCTCTGTGTTTCATACATATGTTAAGAAGCGTTTTATATGCAGTGAAAATGGCTCCTTGGTAAGGATCTTCAGCACTTTGTTGATTCGACTGATTTTCTTTGGTTGTTTCTTTAAACATTACATGGGCAAAAAACGGTGTTAAGGTAATTGCTGTAATCCAACTAAGTAAAAGAGATATAAACAATACCCAAAATAGGCTACCAGCAAACTCACCCGTCGCGTCAGACGATAAACCTATGGGAGCAAAAGCTGCAACGGCAATAACGGTTGCGCCTAATAAGGGTAAATTAGTTTGGCTGGTTATATCGAGAGCGGCTTGAAGTTTGGTTTTACCTTTTTTCATGCCAATTAAAATACCTTCGGTAACCACAATGGCATTATCAACTAGCATACCCAGCGCAATAATAAGAGCTCCGAGTGAAATACGTTGTAGTTCAATACTGAAAAAGTTCATAAAAATAAAGGTGCCAAGAACCGTTAATAAAAGAACAACACCGATTAAAATGCCTGTTTTTACCCCCATAAATAACAATAAAACCGCAATAACAATGGCAACCGCTTCACCTAAACTAAGCATGAAACTTTTCATCGATTTATCAACTTCAGCGGGTTGATTGTAAACATTAACAACTTCTAAACCGATTGGGCGAAAGCTTTCTAATTCTTTCATGCGTTTTTCTATTGCTTCACCTATTTTAACTACGTTCACACCAGACGAGAAGGAAAGCCCCAATAGTAAAGCTTGTTTGTTGTTGTAGTTAGTTATGTGATTAGGTACTTCAGCATAGGCACGCTTAATCGTTGCAACATCACCTAAATAAATAAGCTCAGATGCACCCGGATTTGAAATAATAAGGCTTTCAAGTTCTTTTACTGAATTAAACTCACCAGTAGGGTGCAAACGAATGTATTCACTGCCAATTTTTACCTTTCCTGAATTAGATACTTGGTTTTGTGTTTGTAACAACTGATAAATGCGGCTGGTTGGAATGCCTAACGCAGCTAAGCGGCTACTGGCAATTTCAACCACCACTTGCTCTTGTTGTTCACCGGCAACGCTAACTTTTCCTACGCCATTAACCAGTACAAGTTCACGCCTTAAATAATCGGAATAGTCTTTAAGTTCTTCGTAGGAGTAATCTTCCCCACTTACTGAAAGCAATACACCATACACGTCGCCAAAGTCGTCAATAACGTTAGGAGAGTTAACACCGGGTGGTAATATGCGTTCTAGGTCATTCACCTTTCTACGCATTTCATCCCATATTTGCCTTAAATCTTCTTTACGGTAAATGGGCTTCATTTCAACAATTATTTGTGAAAAACCAGCACTAGAAATTGAACGAACAAAGTCTACATAGGGGAGTTGCTGTAATGCGTTTTCTATAGGGTAGGTAACTTCCTCTTCTACCTGAGTGGGTGATGCACCTGGGTAGGTTGTGGTGATCATCGCCATTTTTAAGGTAAATTCAGGATCTTCTAAACGCCCTAAACTGTTATATGAAATAATACCGCCAATAAGCAGTATCAGTGCAAACATCCAACTGGTTACACTATTTTTGATAGAATATTCAGCAAGTTTCATTTATAGCCCCTTTTCTCTATTCCACGGGCGTATTCTTGTGTTTTCGGTTAAAAAGTGGCTTCCAGCAGCTACCACTATGTCACCGGTTGATAAACCAGACAGTACTTCAATGCCATTGCTTTTAAGTTCACCTATTTCTACTTCAATACGATTAACTTTCATCGTATCTGGATTTACTTTCCAAACATGTTTTTTATTATCACTAAGCGGCTGATCTTCTGCGGAAAAAACAGCTCCAATAGGTAATATATATTTATTTGTAGTCGCTGCTGTTACTTGTGAAAGATCCATTTTTATATTGGCAGACATTCCAGGGAATGCGTTGAATTCTTGCGGAGTGGGTAACGAAAATACGACCTTGTAAGTTAACGTAGATGGGTCTGCTTCAGTGTCGTACTCTTTAATAGTTGCCAAATATTGTTTGTTTGGATAAGAATCAAATATAACGGTTGGTTGATGTGTAGAACCTCTTAATGCGCGTGATACGATGTCCTCAGGTACTTGAATTGATAGATCAATAAGATCTCGTGTTTGTAAGCTTACTATTGATTGTTTTGCTAGTACATGATCATGTTTCTCAACAAAAACTTTAGAAACACTACCTGCAAAAGGGGCATGTAATAACGTATATTCAATATTGGTTTTTGCAACATTTAACGACGACTGCGCTACGCCTAAATTAGCTTTAGCTTCGTCATAATTAGATTTTGAGCCTAGTTTACGGTCAAGTAGTAATTTTGCTTGTTCAAACTTAGATTTAGCTAGGTCATACCTTGCTTGGCGATCATCTAATTGTAACTTGTAATCTTGAGGATCAAGTTTGGCAATAACATCGCCTTTTTTTACCATATATCCAGCCTTGACCGGAAATTCGAAAATTTGTCCACTCACTCTAAATGCTAAGTTAGATTCTGCGTTCGCTTCTACTTCAGCAGGAAAATTTCGAATAAGAGCTTTAGCAGGATCTTGCACCGTGAAAAGCTTTGCGGGACGAATAACTTCTTCTTTTTTTTCTATTTGCGTTGAATTATCGCAAGCAGTTAAAAAGAGTGCTGATAACAAAGTAGTGAAGCTAATAAACTTTGGTGTGAGTGAAAACATGTAAACCTCTAGTATGAGAATAACCGTCAATGGTTGAAAAAGAGTTAGTTGAACTTTGCTTAAAATTCTTATAGCAAAAATTAATGTAACTATTCAGCCCAAAAAATAACGTACCACAGAGAAAAAATGTTGCGCTTTATTTTCTCTGTGTAGCACAGCGCCTCGTTATTCTCGGTAGTGAATTATCTAAACACTGAATAGTTAAAAATTAATTAGCTCTAATATACAGCATTCATATTAATTAACGGTTAATTATTGATTTTTAATTAAAACGCATTGATTAAAAGTAGGTATAAACAGATTGTTTAGCCAATATATTTATTATGAACTGCTTAATGGCTGCATTATATTTTAAATAGAACAATAAAAATATTTATATAAAGTGAATAACATGATAAATAATATTTATGTAGTAAATGATGAGTGAGCAAAACTGATGACATTAGATCAAATACAAACTCTGTGTAGAATTATTGAGAGTGGTTCATTGAAACAAGCTGCTGACAGCTTACATAAAACTCAACCGGCGCTGTCAATGTCGTTAAAAAAATTAGAAGACGAGTTTGGTTTTCAAATTCTTACCAGAGAAAATTATCGTTTGACCTTAACTGAAGCTGGCAGGTCTTTTTATCACAAAGCTCAAGAGTTACTGCAATCGTCTGCACAGTTGAGTTCGCTCGGTAAACATTTAGGTGAGGGGAATGAGGCGACAGTTAAATTAGGGTACGACGCTATTTGTCCATTATCCATCGTGTTAGATCTACTAAAGCGCTGCCAAGAACAATACCCCAATACCGAAATTGAGTTGATAGGCGGTTCACGTTTTAGCGCATTAGACTTACTCAAGAAACAAGAGATTGATTTAGCGATTAGTCCTTGGTGGCCAACATTATATGCATTAGGTGATTTGGAAACACTACCCCTTAGCCATTTTAAAATTGCACTTGTTGCCACTCCCAATATGTTTTCAACGCCTAGTTGCGTCAACATTCAGGAGCTTAAAAAACAAGTACATATCAGTTTTGAAGAGAGTGATTTAAGATTTGATAGTCATGATCTTATATTACTTAAAGGCTGTAGGCAGTGGCGTACTAAAGACGCTTACACATTAAAAGGTATGTTAACTGAGGGGCTAGGTTGGGGTCATATACCCGAATTTATGGTTGAAGAAGAATTGAATAATGGCAGTTTAGTTAAAATTAATACGAGTGATATTGAAACAGAAATAACCGGAGAAATTCGTATCGTTAAGCGCCAAGAAACAACGTTAGGGCCAGTTGCAACAATGATTTGGAATACATTTAAATAAAATTAATGGGGGGAGGAACAACGAGAATAGTGATGACCTACCAATCAACATAACTTACTAACTCGTTGTTCCCAAGAAGTCTTTGGGACGTAAGAACAAGATAAAAATTTCTAATTTACTTTGTAAATAACGTTTGAAAGTAAAAGTGTAGAAAATATAACTACCGTAAAAATTATTAGTCCAATTAACATTATTTTTTTCCTAGTATTACTGGCCGCTCGGCGCATATATCCAACAAAATATTTTGTTTAAAGCTATCTACAAATTCAATATGTGTAACTTTAATACGAATGGTTTGTATTTGCAAGTAATGTGATAAAAAGATAATATTTATCTATTAAATGGAAGTGGATAATTACAAATGTTTGTTTCAAGTGTCGTATTGTGGTGTGGTTGCTTATTAGTTTATTTATGTAGCCCTAATCAAAAAATCATCAAAAACTCATTGCAGCGAAAACATGCTTATCCTTTGGCATTATGTGCTGTAGTTGTCAGTTGGCTTGGATTTATACAGCAATATTCAGGAATTATTGCTGCTTTAATGGTGCTTACGTTAATGATGGTGATGTGGAATGTTATGGTGCTACTTTTAGGCCATATTAAAACGAATCTATTGAGTTTTATTATTGGTGGCAGCGTTGTTTCTGCATTCATTACTTTATTAGGGAGTGCAACATGATTGCAAAAACAATCGCCGCTATCATCGGTGGGGGGTTAGTGTCTATTTCTATTATGTTGAATCTTAACTATCTATTACCTCTAGATATTGATACTCGCTTGTTTGTGGGATTGCTTCTTGCGTTTCCACTATGGATAGCGACTATGGTTTGGTGCTATAGCAGCACGGGTGGAGTTCAAGCGTGGAAAAGGTGTATATATTTACTGTGCTGTTCCGCAACAATTAATACTTATTTTGTGGTGGCAGGGTAATGAAAAAATCATTTCTAAAAAATTTAACCGAGGCGCATAGCTGGATTGGTTTAGTTATCTCAGGCCTGTTATTCGTTGTGTTTTTTGCAGGATCTATCTCTCTTTTTAGAGGAGAAATTCATCAATGGAGTATGCAACCTCATTTTGAAGTATCAAACCAAGAACGTTTACCATTAAGTTCGATAATGGATCGTGCTATTGAAGACACTGACTTTGATGCTAAAGAGCATTTAACAATTGTTATGCCGTCTAAGCATAATCCTTATTATTATGCCTATATTGATGTACATCACGAACCAGGAGAAGAGGAGTTTATTGGTGTTGTTATCGACCCTGTCTCAGGAGATAAAATTGCAGATCATCATGACTTTACTCTGGCTGAGTTTATTTACGATTTACATATCAATTTAAATATACCAGCAGGAAGCTATGTTATTGGCTTTGTCGCGTTGTTTTTCTTTTTTGCGTTAATTTCTGGAATTTTTATTCATGCTAGAAAGTTAATAAACAACTTTTTTAAATACAGAAGTGAAGATAAACCACGCAGTAAGTTATTAGACATGCACAACGTGGTTGGTGTTATGAGTTTGCCTTATACCATTATGTACGCTATCAGTGGTTTGATATTTAACTTAGTAATTATTTATCAAATAGCGTTTGCCCTTGTATTGTATAAGGGAGATCAACAAGCATTATTAGACGATGCTGGATATAAACTTGTTGCGCCTGAATGGAAAGATAAAACTTGGCAACAAGCGAACATTGAAACTCTTTATCAACGCACTATTGATAAGTATGAAACACCACCAAGATTAGTGCGTGTATATAATTATGGCGATGAGAGTGCTGTTTTACACTTTTTTGGTGCAGAAGCATCAAGCTTAACTAAGTCGTATGAGGTGACTTATAACCTTAAAGATGATTCAGTGCTATTTAGTAAAGATGCAGATAACCCAAATAATTTAGTCACCGGTTTGTATGTTATTTCTAAGCTACATTTTGGTGACTTTGCAGGGTTCGACTTGAGAATACTCTATTTTATATTAGGTATTGGAGTGTGCGGTCTAATTGTAACGGGTAATTTATTATGGATTGAAAAACGTAGTCGACAACGTAAAAAATCTCCAAAAACGTTAGCCTTTGTTAATAATTTCACTCTATGGAGTACAGGTGGAGTTGTAATAGCAACCGCTATAGCCTTTTTAGCTGACCGTCTAATGCCAGCAACGTTGATCGGTCGAAGTGAATACATGGTTTGGAGTTTTGTGGCGACATTATTGTTAGTGGCTGTATTATTGATGTTTAATCACAGTAAAAAATTATTTTTAGGCTGGTTATTACAAGGTGCTGGTTTAATTATTGGTATGGTTATTCTGTGTGACTGGATATTGTTTAATGAACAAATTATTCAGTTGTCAAGCCAAGGAATTACTACCATTATTGGAACTGAGATAGGATTAGCTATTATGATGTTATTACTTATCTGGTCGGGTCGAAAACTTACAGGTATTCAGCCAGTAGAACAAGAAAGCATTCAGCAGGAGGTATTACCTATATAGCTATAAAGAACTGACGGTTGATAAAATATAAAAGTTAAGGAAAAGACTTAACACTATTCCTTAACTTTTGTTTTCAAAGGTAAAGCAGTATGCAGGAGCTGAAACCGCATTGGCAGCACTGGTTTGTGTAAAGAAATACTGATGAAGCGTATTTAACTCGTCTCTTAGGTGTTTAAACTCTTTGAATGAATAAATAGCAGCCATCAGAGGTTCTAACTTTTTTAAGTATGTATAACATGTTTCGCGCCATGCTCTAGGTAAGCAGGCATCACACATAGTTTCTAGCAGTACATTGTATATCCTGATATGCATATTTTTGGTGTCTTTATTTTCTTTCATTAATTTTGCATTTTCTAAACCCTGAATAATATAATAATTAATCACACTGACTCCATGATTACTTGAAGCTGTTCTTACAGACACTTCCAAAGACGACAAAGCTAAACAATACATAAATTACACTCCCTACCAAATACAATTGATAATTATTATCGTTTGGCTTTTGTCGTGCGTCAAGAAAATATTGAAAAATGATAGATAAATTAGGGTTTAGGAAGGATTGCTGAGTTTTTACACTCAGCAATAACGTTTGTATATTGTTTTAAAACGTTGATCTAAGGTTTAGACTTAGTTGGCGAGGATCTCCTAGAGTGTGTCTTATAACGCGTCCAGCCCTACCAAATGCAGCTCCTGATATGTATTCTTCGTCTAGTATGTTTTTACCTATTAAATAAACGCCGAAAACATCCCACTCGTAACCTATTTGCATATTAACTAAAGTACGGGCGTCGTTTTTTAAATCAAAACCAATGTCATTTTCAGTTAAGCCATTTCTATATGGGTTAACTTCAGCATTGGAATCATCAGCATAATTTATACTGATATTAGCAAAAATACCGTTATCACCTTTATAAGTACTTCCTATATTAGCTGTTATCTCGGGTGCATCTTCAAAACTGCGTCCGGCTAAATCACGTGTGATAACATCTTCAACGCCATTATTATCAAGATCAGAGCCCGTTGGTATTTCAATTAAAAAGTTAGTAAATTCAGTTTGTGCTAAACCTAAAGAAGAATAAATCACTAGCTCAGGATTAACTTGATAATTCAATTCAAATTCAAACCCTTTAACTCTAGAGTTACCAGCATTTTTAGTTTCTGTGTCAAAAGAATTAGCTGTTAACTGTACGGAAACTTGTTGCTCTTCCCAGTCAATATAAAATACATTAGCGTTTGCCGTTAATTTACCTTCCAACCACTGAGATCTAAACGAAAATTCATAATTGGTGGTAAATTCAGGCTCAAATTGATGGGAAGTAGAGCGTGCGGTGTTTACTCCAACCCCACCTGAACGGTAACCTTGTTGTATAGTAAAGCTGGTTGTTATATCTGTCGCCCAACGATAACTTAGACCCAATTTAGGAATAAATTCAGTAAAACTTGCATCTCCTAGCGGAGAGGCATTATTTGCGCTTGCAACACTTGCTAAAAGTTGGCCATTTATTCCTGCTATTAATTGATTTACTGGTGCAGGGTAATTAGCTGGGTTAGGCATCAATTCTAGATTGGCTACAGTAAAGTTAGAAGAGTCATCGTTAATCTGCTTTTCTTTATCTATTCTAAATCCAGCAAAAACATCCCAATTTTCGTCGATATTGTAAGTTACATCGGTAAATATCGCATAACTGGTAATGTCTTGGTCAGAGTAACTTAATTGAGATAATATGGCGGGATCAAATGGCGCATACTGTTGTATTACAAAGTTTGCGGTGTTCGTATCCAGTCCGTATGTAGCGCTTAAAAATTCAGCAGATACGCCACTTTCTCTTAGGCTAATAGGGGTTACACCACCAAAATCACTTTCTATGGTTTGATCAAAGTAATATGTACCAATAACGCCACTAATATTATCATAATCAAAACTGAGTCTAAATTCATGACTTAATGATTTGTCTTCTTCGCGAAAGTAACGTGTACCTTCATCTAAAGGACTATTATCGCTATCAAAGTCTTTCCATTGCGAAAATGAGTCTGAGTGTGTGGTAATTGATGATAGCTCCCAATATTCGTTGATATCGTAAGTCATATTAAGACTGATCAAGTCAATGTCATATTGTAATGTTTGTGGGTCGTTATTTGTGATGTAACGTTGATCATGTGGATTACCGCTTTCTGGAACATCGATTCCTGTAGTGCCTTTTGTTGTTGTACTTCGTGTAAAATTTAATTGCGCGGTAAAGTCTGGCGTAACCTCTGGTGTTAATAATAGCTTTACGCGATAGAGTGCATCTTCAATAAAGTCAGCATCTTCATTTCTTATCGTATTATAATTATATCCGTCAAAGTCTTCTTTTTCGGCACTTACTCTAAAAGCTAGTTGGTTATCAATAATGCCACCACCAAAAGCAACAGCACCTTGTTTTTCTCCATTTTGGCCGAATTGTATTCTGTATTTTCCTTGCCATTCATGTGTTGGTGTGGCACTTGTCATAACTACTGCACCCGCTAAAGCATTCCGGCCTTGTAGTGTTGACTGTGGTCCACGTAATACTTCTACCTGGCTCATATCCCACGTAGAAATACCATTTTTTATTAGCCGTTCAGGAAGAGGGGCGTTGTCAACGTAAACACTAGCTAACGAACTAGTACCTGCGCCAGAAACATTAAAACCATCAATACCACGAATGTTAAAGTTCCCACTTGATGTGCTGTGTACGTTAGCCGTTTCGAAAAGCACATCACTTAATTCAGAAATGTTTTGTTCTTCTATAATAGATGATGTAAACACTGTCACACTGGTTGGCGTTTCTTGTAGCGGGCGAGCAAATTTTTGCCCCGTTACCATAATGGTTTCTATTTGCTCTTCTTGTTGATTGGTTTTTTCTGCGTTTGCGTACATGGAGAGCCCAGCAAATACCAATGCAATATTTAACGCTAACTTACTTTTATTGAAAACAATATTAGGTAAAGCTGTAGTTACATAATTATTTTTCATATTTATACCTGTAATGTGTATTATTTTATATTTGATAGTTTGTAAACTAACCTGAGCTTGGTTTACCAAATACTCCTCTAGAAGCTAATTTCACTAACTTATACCCGTTAAATATTTTTGCCATAGCTCGCTTATTGACGCATAAATTTGCCTTGAATTAAGCGAAATTATCAAACTAGAGCTATTGGTTTTTCTTACTCAATATATTTAAGGTAGATAAGTTATTTCTTAAACCGAGTTCAGGTTAACTATATATAAAAGCAATAAGATACTAATTTCCTTATGTTTATATTCTTGATTTAGAGTTAAAACTGCTAATTTTTATTTGTATGTTTTTTACTCTAAAACGCACTGTTGCGTATGGTAGTGCGAATCATTATTATTTGCAATGTTGTTTTTGTTAATGTATGTTTGAATGAATGTTTGAATATTGATGTTGTTAGAGAGCAAAGCTGTCGGCAACACACTTACAACTTTGTGAAGGAAGTAAGTTTATGCTTAAGTGGGAAAATGTAATGAGGCAGGCTAAGCAAGCTTTTGACGATAAAGTGTTTAGTGTCGCCATATATTTGAATAAAGAAGCGTTAGACGTTGCACGTGATGGCTTTAACGAACAAGTAGGCGTAGACCCTGAAAAAGCTGTGGCGTCAGTAATGGTCAGCTGCTTTAGCTTAGCTGATTCGTATATTCAAATCAGAGACTTTGAAAAAGCTTATCAAGCTTATCAACGTAGCTTTGCGTTCTTAAAGATGATTATACATTCTCCTAACCAAACGCCTGCATTAGAGGCTGCCGTTTATCATGCAGTGTCTCATTTAAAGCACGAGTGGTACCTGTTTAATGACACGCATGCTGAAGAGCTTGAACAACTGAAATCATTAGATGTTGGCGAGTTCCATTCGGGTTTGAGTAATATTCAACAAACAAGTTTAGTTAATCAGATACATTAATAAATTAATAAGGAAAATAAATGTTTAAAAAATCTCTCGTTTTATCTGCTGCGGTATTTTCTGCTGCATCAAATGCACACGCCGGACATGATCATGGTCATTGGAGCAGTAATTTAACGCATGCTATTTTGGCATTAGCTGTAGTGAGTGTTGCTGGTTTAGGTGTGTACTTGTATCGCCGTAAAACTCAGTCGGCTTCTCAATTAAATAAGGGAGAATAATATGATCCATTCAATGCTAAAGCGTATTAATCAACTTATGCCATTTAATGAAGCATCAGCACATTGTGACATTCCATGTAAAATATACGATCCAAGTACTGCACAAATTTGTGTGTTAACTATGATACGTATGGTTGACTTAATTGACGAAATTAATGCTAAAGATGAAGTGTCACCAGCAGACCAAGCGCAATTAGTACGTTTAATTGGTGACAAAGAAGAGCATGGTCGTAAACTAAAAGAAGAAGTTCGAATAATTTGGGGCGACTACTTTAAACAACCACAAATTGAAAAGTTTCCAAATATTCATACATTAGTTCACAGTATTATGATGCAAGCTTCAAAAGTAAAACAAGGTGTAAATCGCGATGAAGCAACTAAACTATTAACCTTAGTTAATGAATTTAGTACCATTTTTTGGGAAACTAAAGGTGTTCCAACGCATACTGCCCAGTGCCCATACCCACCTAGTGAAAATGTTGTTTATCCTAAACTGTAGATCAGAATCAGTTTAAGGGGTAATTCACTTGTTTAACGTTGTTAAAGTAAATGGCGATAGTATGAGTCCTGAACTTACTAATGGTGACTTTGTCATTGTTAGTCGTTTTTTTCGTTCATTAAAAGTGGGTGATTTAGTTGTTGCTGATCACCCAAGATATAATTCAATTGTTAAACGAATTGTAGAGGTTTGTGAGCGTAAAGGAATATTACTAGAAGGATGTAATAATAGCAGTGTGACTTCTGAACAAATGGGATGGATAAGACGAACGTTAGTGAGTGGAAAAGTTAGGTTTAAAGTAAGAGCTTAATATTGGTGAGCCGTTTGAGCCTGAAGATTTGAACTTTAAGATTTTAGGTAGGCCAATATATAAACCAGCCTACCTAAAAGCGAAAATTAAGCTGTAGCAGCTTTAGGGTTCATACCAAAATCATTAGCATCGTGGCTGTCTTGCGCAAGGAATACGATTAAAATAATCCCTCCAATTAGTGGTATTAAACTGATCAGTTGCCACCAACCAGAACGAGAAGTGTCATGTAATCTACGCGCGCCAATACTTAACGACGGTACCAGCATAGCTAAACCAAAAATACTCGATAAAAACATCGTACCTAATACCACGTCAGCAACGATGAATGCCACATAAAAAATGAGATAGAAAAGAATAAACATCCAGTATTCCTTACGTCTTGCTCTTCCATCAAAATCAGCGTATTTCTTAAGTGCACCAATAAAATATTCCATTGTCTTCCTTTTAGTTTTTATAATTTTCAAAAGCTTGAACCCTAAATGTAAAACAATTTTCTTTATAATAAAAGAAAAAACAACAACCAACCAAGTGATAATGATTTGTATTTACATTTGTGTTTATAGGGTTATAATGCAGGTAAAATGATTAGTAACCCTCAAGAGAATAAGTTTTGAAAAGTTTTAATTTGAGTTTAATTGCAGCGTCGATAGCATTTTCGACTTTCAGCTTTGCTGTTGATACGCTAGAAAATAGCAATAAAGAAAGCGATATAGAAAAGATTGAAGTTAGTGGAATGTACATTGAAGGCTACGGCGCTAACGATGTCAGTGGTGCTTCTCGTTTGGCTTTATCAGTTACTGAAATCCCTCAATCAGTTTCGGTGATTAGTAATGCACAAATGGTAGATTATCAATTAAAAGATATTAACTCTGCCTTAGACTCAGCAACAGGGTTGAACGTTGAAAGAATTGAAACAGACCGTACTTATTATACTGCGCGTGGTTTTGATGTAACTAATTTTCAAATTGATGGCGTAGGTTTGCCTTTAACATCTGGAAATAACCATGCAGACGAAGACACCGCGATTTATCAACGTGTTGAAGTTATCCGTGGCGCTAATGGATTAATGACCGGTGTTGGTAATCCGTCTGCAACCATTAACTTTATTCGTAAACGAGCGAAAAATGATACTGAATTTAGTGTCAGTGGCACGGTCGGTTCATGGGGTAACAAACGACTAGAAGTGGATGTTAATACACCTATTTCTGACTCTATTTCAGCTAGATTAGTTGCTGTTAAACAAGATAAAGATTCATACCTAGATAGATACGAAACCTCTAAAGATGTTTTATATGTATTTGTTGAGGGAGATATTACTGAAAACACTAACTTATCTGTAAGCCATAGTTATATAAACAACGATGCTACCGGTAATAATTGGGGAGCGAACCCGCTGTATTATACTGATGGGTCGGCTACTGACTTTGATTCTTCTATTACTACATCTGCTGATTGGTCTAACTGGGGAGTTGTTAAGAACAATACAGTAGTTGAATTAAATCATCATTTTAATGCCGACTGGAGCTTAAGAACGACTTATTCTCGTAGAACAACCAATGAAGATACCGAGTTATTTTATGTTTATGGGACTCCTGATAAAACGACCGGCTTAGGGTTGTTAGGTTATGCAAGTGAATATGACTTAGATGACAAACATACCTTGTTTGATGCATACATTACTGGTGATTTTTCTTTGTTTGGTCGTCAACATCAACTTGTTGCCGGTATTAATTATGCAAAAATGAGTTACATCGATTCTTCTTTATATGATTACACCACACCATATGGCTTTCCTGTACTACCTAAATTAGAAGACTGGGAAGGTAATTCGCCCAAAGCTACCTTTAATGATGGTCAGCGCGGAAGTGATGTTATCAATGAACAAAAAGCGGCTTACTTCACCGCACGACTAAATTTATTTGAAAATTTTCATACCATTATTGGCGGCCGGTTGAATGATTGGCATGTTGAAGGTGAGTCGTACGAAGCGATTCAAGATGCGGATGAACAGGAGTTTATTCCTTATTTAGGCGCCGTTTATCAAATAACACCTGAATTAATGGCATATGCAAGTTATACGGAAACCTTTGTATCTCAAACAGAAAAAGACATTAACGATAAAATATTGGCGCCAATTACTGGTGAAAGTAAAGAAATTGGGTTCAAACATGCTTTTTTTGATGATTTGCTAGTAGCAAGCATTGCATATTTTGATGTTGAACAAGTTAATGTTGCTAAGTTGGATCCTGCGACAATAGCCTTACCTATTGATGAGCAGCGTTATATAGGTATTGATGGTATATCGAGTAATGGTTATGAGTTTGAAATAGCTGGGCAGCTAGTTAAAGGTTTACAAGTAAGTGCAGCATATACTGATTTTGACATTTCAGGAGACGAAGTGGTTGCTGATTACACTCCAGATACACTCATTAAACTGGCGGCGACATATCAAGTTGAACAATTAGAGGGGCTTGTTGTTGGTATAAATATGCGCTGGCAAGATGATATCTCTCGTAATCAAGGTACTGTAGCTGCTGGTTTTGCTAATGAAGGTCAAGAAATTATAACGCAACAAGATGCATACGAAGTTATTAACTTAATGGCCAGGTATGTAATCAACGAAAATCTTTCTGTCGCTATTAATGCCAATAATGTCACAGATCAAAAGTACTTAAATAGCTTGTATTGGGCGCAAAGTTTTTATGGCGCTCCTGCTAATTACAGTGCAACGGTAACTTGGAAAATGTAGACGTTTATTGCTGGAGTTGTTCCCCTCGCAATATTGTGGCGTAGTTTAACTACGCCACTTTTTTATGTTTTACACAAAAATCATGCTTGTTAAAATTAAGCTAATGAAGACATAGTTATGAAAAAACAATTACACAAATGGCACTCATTCAGCGCTCTAATCGCCATGCTCCCTATTTTTATCATTTCAATTACAGGTAGTATATTGGTATTTAAAGTAGAGCTGGATACGTGGCTTATGCCAGAGCACATGTCAGTTTCTATTGATAGCAGTGAAAAGCGTAAGTCTTTAGATGAGCTCATACATAAGGTGAAAAAAGAAAACCCAGCGCATGAAATAGGTACGTGGGAAATATTCGATGATAAAAAACGAACCGATACCGCGTATTTGATAGAGCGAGGAACCACCAACTGGAGCAAGGTTTACTTAAATCAATATACAGCTC
>Ga0209292_1003499_pt1 | contig 17205 bp, 20 predicted proteins | sample GOMGulsemesocosm_2_FD_184634 | JGI IMG/M metagenome (GOLD analysis project Ga0209292, IMG submission 184634) | Methane-oxidizing microbial communities from mesocosms in the Gulf of Mexico - GOM9C Gulf of Mexico (SPAdes) (version 2) | ecosystem: Environmental > Aquatic > Marine > Cold seeps... | reverse complement strand
TACTGTTTTCAAATTGGTTTATTAGTTGTATTTTTGCATCCGCTATTCTTATGATAGCTAAGCTGTTCAAATATAAGTAAGATAATTAAATGCAAGAAAGAAAAAAAGTAGCTTTTTATACTTTAGGTTGTAAATTAAATTTTTCTGAGACTTCTACAATTGCTAGAGACTTCACAAAGGAAGGATTTGATAGGGTGGAGTTTTCTGAGCAAGCAGATATTTATGTAATCAATACCTGTTCGGTAACTGAAAACGCTGATAAACGTTTTAAGAGTATTGTCAAGCAAGCGCAAAAGTTGAATCCTGATGCTTTTGTTGCTGCAGTAGGTTGTTATGCGCAGTTGAAACCAGAAGAACTTGCTGCTGTTGATGGAGTAGATTTGGTGCTTGGTGCAACTGAAAAATTTAAAATTACCAGTTATATAAATGATTTGTCTAAAAATGACATGGGAGAAGTGCATTCTTGCGAAATTGAAGATGCAGATTTCTATGTAGGAAGCTACTCAATTGGTGACAGAACCAGAGCCTTTTTAAAAGTGCAAGATGGTTGTGATTATAAATGTACGTATTGTACTATTCCATTGGCAAGAGGGATATCACGTAGTGATACCCTACAGAATGTGTTGGATAATGCAGCTGAAATTTCTGCTAAAGGAATAAAAGAGATTGTATTGACAGGAGTTAATATTGGTGATTATGGAAAAGGTGAGTTTGGAAATAAAAAACACGAACATACTTTTTTTGAATTGGTAGAAAAACTTAATGACATTAAAGGTATACATCGTGTGCGAATATCGTCTATTGAGCCTAATTTGTTAAAAGATGAGACTATTCAATTTGTAGCGAATTCTGAAAGTTTTGTACCTCATTTTCACATTCCTTTACAAAGCGGAAGTGATGAGTTATTGAAAAAAATGAAGCGTCGTTATTTAAAGCAGACCTATACTAATAGGGTGTCAGCTATAAAAGAATTAATGCCAGACGCATGTATTGGTGTAGATGTAATTGTTGGTTTTCCTGGAGAAACAGACGAGTTGTTTTTAGAAACTTATAATTATTTAGCAAATTTAGACATCTCCTATTTGCATGTGTTTACCTATTCAGAGCGTGCCAATACTGAAGCAGTGTCATTTGAAGGGGTGGTGCCTATAAACGTACGTAAAAAGAGAAGTAAAATGTTACGTGGTTTGTCTGCTAAAATGCGAGGAGTATTTTATGAAAAACAATTGAATACGGAGCGTACTGTTTTATTTGAAGATGAAAATAAAGAAGGGTATATTAATGGATTTACTGAAAATTATGTAAAAGTAAAAACACCTTGGAATCCTGAATTAGTAAATACATTACAAAAAGTAAAATTAACCGAAATAGACGAAGATGGTTTAGTACGATTTGATTTTATTTCATAAAAAAAAACCGAAGTGAAAACTTCGGTTTTTTTTTATGAATTATATTTTGATGCCTACGGGAAGTAAGCTCCTGTATTGTTTGTTTTTTCTTATAAAGCTAACAATTGGATTACAAGTTGGTACAACACTTAAGTTGCGTTCTTCAATATTTTCAAAAACTATTTTAATGAACGTGTTTTGAAAATCATTTTCGGTAATTTCTTCCGGAATGTTTATTTTTGTTAAGAATATTTTTCGCTCTTGTAGTGAGTATTCAATAGTAGCTAAATGGTTGTCAACAATAATTTCAAATTGTCTTAAAAAATCGTTGTCCTTCAATGTCAATTCCATAATCATAGGTATAGGTTTTTTTAAGGTTAATAAGTTTGGTGGCGCTGTTTTTAGTAAACAGCCTATAAATATACGTAAAATAAAGATGTTTAACAAAGGTTAATTGGTGTAACTGTATGAATTTGATTAAATTATAGATGTGATTAAAGTTTATTGGACAGAAATACTTAAATTTATAAGCTTAAGAGGAAATGAATGAAAGACAATAAAATACATGTTTACTTTGTTCCTGGAATGGCGGCTAATGCTAAAATTTTTGAGCATATAAAGTTACCTGAGTCTGTTTTTGAAACACATTATTTAGAATGGGAAATTCCATTAGCTAAAGAAAGTCTAGAAGCATACGCACTTAGGATGACTAAAAAAGTAACACATGAAAATCCAATATTATTAGGAGTTTCATTTGGGGGGATTTTGGTTCAGGAAATGAGTAAGTTTATAGCTACAAAAAAAGTTGTAGTCATTTCAAGTGTTTTACATGAAAAGGAATTCCCTTTTAGAATGAAATTTGCTAAAAAAACAAAAGTATATAAGTTAATGCCAACGCATTTGTTTTCAGATGTTGAAAAATTAGCTAAATATGCTTTTGGTGAAAAAATTGCGCATAGAGCGGAATTATATAAAAAATATTTATCAGTAAGTGATGAAAAATATCTAAATTGGGCAATTGAGAAAATTGTTAACTGGAAACAAACCCAAGTGCTTACTAATGTTATTCATATACATGGGAGTAAAGATAAAATATTTCCTATGAAGTACATTAAAGGAAATGTGATAGAGGTGAAGAATGGAACTCATGTCATGATTGTTTATAAGTACAAATGGTTTAATAAAAATTTACCTGAGTTATTAAGTATTCAAAACGGTTATTGTAGTAAGCGGGGGTAGTATTGTGTAATAGGTTAAAAAGAGAAAACAAATGAAACGAATAAAAAATATTGTATTTGCTATTGGAATTATATTTATTGCTGGATTATTTATGAATTCAGTGTCGAAAAATGTAAATAATAAAATAGTAAAAATGGAGTCGGAAAAATTGGTGGATACCAGTTTTGTTAAAAATTACAATGTATATGCTTTAACATTGCCTAAGAATTTAATTTTCGCAAATGAAAAAGTACCTATGGGCTTACCTGATGTAAAGGAGCGAATAGACAGAGAGTTTTTGGTAAATACCTATTGGCAATCAAATGGTTTTTTGATGTTTAAACGCGCGAATAAATACTTTCCTGTTATTGAAAAAATATTAGCTGAAGAAGGTGTTCCTGATGATTTTAAATACTTAGCAATTATAGAAAGTGGTTTAACCAATGTGGTGTCTCCTGCTGGAGCAAGTGGGTTTTGGCAAATAATGAAAGTCACCGGTAGAGAGTATGGTCTTGAGGTTAATGGAAATGTCGATGAGCGTTATCATTTGGAAAAAGCTACTAGAGTTGCATGTAAATATCTTAAGAAAGCAAAAAATAAATTAGGGAGTTGGACTTTAGCTGCTGCTGCATATAATGGAGGGATGTCTGGGATGTCTAAGCGTTTGAGTAAGCAGCAAGTTGATGGTTACTACGATTTGCTTTTGGGTAGTGAAACATCAAGGTATGTGCCTAGAATTGTTGCGTTAAAATACATATTAATGCAACCACATAATTTCGGATTTAATTTTGAGAAAAAAGATTTGTATACAGGAATTCCTACAACAACTGTTGTAGTAGATTCTGTAATTACTGATATGGCTAGTTTTTCAAAATATTTTGGAATCAATTATAAAATTTTAAAAATTCATAACCCTTGGCTAAGAGAAGGACACTTAAATAATAAAACAAAGAGGACTTATGAAATTGAAATCCCCAAAAAAGGCTATTATACCAATTAAAATGAGTACAATACTTTTTCTTATTTTCATTGGTTTATTGGCTGGTTTCCTAAGTGGTATATTAGGAATAGGTGGCGGGGTTGTAATGGTGCCTTTGTTATTGTTGGTTGGTTTTACACAGCATCAGGCTCAAGGAACTAGTTTAGCTGCAATGTTACCTCCAGTTACATTATTGGCAGTATTACAGTATTCAAAAGCAGGACATGTTGACTGGAAAATGGCTTTAGTTATTTCTGCTACGTTTATTATTGGAGGGTTGTTTGGTTCCAAATTGGCAGTAGTTATCAACGAGCAATTATTAAAACGAATTTTTGGTATATTAATGTTGTGTATTGCGCTAAAAATGATCTTCGGAAAATAGCTGTAGTTTATTTCTTAAAAACTAATCACTAAAAATAGATTATGAATAAGAGGTTAAATGCACTTGTTTTTTGAAACTAAAAAAGGAGAGAAGTAACTTCTGAGAAAAGAGTGACAGGCTTAAGTCATCAGTTCTAAGTCGTGATTATGGTTCTTGTTTATATATTAGTAAATGAAAGTTGTTAGTTAAAAATCAATGAAAAACACCTATATAGATAGTAAGGTGTTAGAGTTAAAATGCTAAAATAGTCTTTGGTTTTTCGGGGTAAAACGCCTGGTATTATCGATGAATTACTTATATTAGAAAAATAATTCACTTTTTAATACCTGATATATGGACAATACAATTTTATTACAAAAGCTTATTCAGGAAATTTTAGCTTCTAATAATGTAGATGAAAAACGTGAGAAACGAAATAAAGCAGTTAAATTGTTTAAAGAATCTCGATTAGTTGAGTTTACTCCTGTGGTAGTTAGGTTAAATACAACTTTGGCATTAAAAGAAGCAATAGATAGTTTTATTGTACATGATAATCCTTCGTCTAGGGAGATATTAGAAAATACTTATACAATTGTTAGTGAGTTATTGTTCGACAATTGTCAGGCTGCTTAACCTATTTATATTAAAATGATTTGTAAGAAAATTCTTTAAGGACTGTCTTTTTTTTATGATACATAAATTCAAAAAAAAGAAGTATTTATAGCTGAAAAACAATACCTAATTAAGTTTTTTTTTTCATAAGCTATAATAGTTCTAAGTTTTATGTATTTCATACGTATATGTTCTGTATAATATGTTTATGTTGCTTCTCACCAAGTTTCGTTAAAAGAAAATGGCTAAACTTTGGTATTGTGATATTTATTATCCTTTGTTAGTTTGGTATGATAATTGAAATATTTTTTTCGGTTTTTAAATCTTGAAAATGAATAATAAAGCTCAAATACAAAAATTATTGCTTGAAATACTTTCATCTAACCGTATAGATGAAAAAATCGGTAAAAAAGAGTTGGTAGTCCTGTTGTTTAAGGAAACAGAATTGGTAGCGTATACTCCTGTAGCTATTAAAATGAATACTGTTTTAGAATTAAAAGACGGGATTGATAATTTTATCGTGCAAGATAATATGGTATCTAGAGAGCGCTTAAAAGCACTTTATGTTTTTGTTTCGCAGCTTATGGTAGATGAAAAAGATATTAAAGTAGCGTAGGTGAAATAGTAAGTAAAGTATGTTTGAAATAAAAAAAAGCAAGATGAAAACATCTTGCTTTGCTATTAAATAAATTATAATTTTTAACGGAAGTTAAAATGACATATCACAATGTACTGATTTTAAATTAGATGCGCAAATATTATTTTTAATAGTGAATGTTTTTGGCGAATAGGATGATTCTAATTAATCTAAAACAATAAGTTCGTTTGTATTACTTTCATTTATTAATAAAAAAAATAACCCATTGATGAAGTCACTATTGTTTTGTACATAATCAGCTTTAAATGAGTTTTTAGTTCTAAAAATAGAATCATCATTCTTTTTGATTGCAATAATTTTATCTTCACTATTGATATAATAAATTAAGGAAAGTCCTAAAGCGTGTTTCATATTTTTGATTTCACAAGAAAAAATGTTTTCTCGTTCATCAATATAAAGTACATTAATATGTTTGTTGTGTATTTTTGCTTTTTTCCTAGCAGTGTTTTTGTTGTCCCAATAGACAACTACAAAGTCAATTTCATTGTAGTAGGCTTTCGCTAGCTTATTTAAATATGCTATTTCTTTTTCATCTCTGATACACCATGAGGCATAGGTAACTAGAATAACAGGTCTTTTAAAGTATTTGTTTATAGAAATTATGGCGCCATGCGTGTTTTTGGCTTTGAAATTATCCAAATAAGTATTAATAAGGTTGCTTTCTACAAACTGATTAAAAAGTAATTCCCCTCTGTTTAGGTTGTAATTTAGATAGGCATTATTAACAGCTAGCTTATATGTTTTAATATTCGCATGTAATGCTTCAGAGAATAAGCTATCCTTTAAAGAGGCTTGTGAGTAGCTGAGTAAGTTAGTTAGTAGGAGTGTTAGAGTAATAATTATGACCTTCATAGACAGTTCGTTTAAATGTTCAACGTCTAAGCCGGTTTTTCAGGTTGTATACAAGTTAGCTATATTTATTTGCTTCTCAAAACATAATCAACTAAAAGTCAGTAAGATGGGGGTTAAAACATAAAAAGACCTGTTAAAAACAGGTCTTTTTATTAAATTAATATCATTTTTGTTAATTAACGCCTTCTTTGGTTGCCTGTAAAGTGTTGTTTAGGTCCTTGGGAACGTTTCATTTGTTGTTGCATCATTTTAATTTGATCCGTAAGCATACCATGTTTGTCTAATTTTTTGGCGTCATTTAATAAGTTGGTAGCTTCGATTTTTCGATTTTTACTTACAGCAATGCCCGCTAAAAACATTTTGGCTGCAGCCATGTCATGGTCAAAGTTTAGTCCAAGTTCAATGGCTTTACGTAAATATTTTTCCGATTTTAAAGGGGATTCTTGGTACCCAAATTGTCCTTTTAGGAAATTCCAATACCCTAATTGCTTTCTGGTAAGGGCTCCTTCTGGTTTTTTTATTCTATCCAACATTATTTTAGCACCATCCATATCTTGTTTTTTTAGTTTCAATGTGGTTGCTAGGATAATTTCGTTTTTAAAATATAAAAGAACAACTAGTGCTACAATAAAGATAATCATGATTCCATTACCAATATTCCCTTCGGTAAATTGCCATACTGCTGTTGCTAATAAAGCAATAGCAAGCGCTAATTTTATGTTTTTATTGAACATTTTATTTCGTTTTTTTAGTATAAATATTTAGTTTGCAAAGCTACATATTTTATTAGAAATTACATTGTTAATATGCATAGTTTCAAATAGATTATAAAAGCAGTATATTTGCATTAATAACGAGCGAATAATAAAGATTTAATTTTTTTTATTTTACACTTGTCAGTGTAAAAACTCTTTGTATATTTGCGCTCACATTTTAGCAGGATATTAATGCTGAAATTTTAAATTAAGTAAGAAAGTTTTTAAAGATACTATAAGATGAAAAGAACGTTTCAACCATCAAAAAGAAAAAGAAGAAATAAACACGGTTTTAGAGATAGAATGGCTTCAGTAAATGGAAGAAAAGTTCTTGCTAGAAGAAGAGCTAAAGGAAGAAAGAAATTAACTGTGTCTTGCGAGCCAAGACATAAAAAATAATAGTTAACATTATTGTTAATATTTTAAAGGTGTTCCTATTGGTAACACTTATTTTTGCACAACAACTAAATTACACAACACAACATGCCGAAAAGAGAAGATTTAAAGTCGATTTTATTAATAGGTTCAGGGCCAATTGTTATTGGTCAAGCTTGTGAGTTTGATTATTCAGGAACTCAAGCGTTACGCTCACTACGTGAGGATGGAATAGAAACTATTCTTATTAATTCTAATCCAGCAACAATAATGACTGATCCGTCTATGGCAGATCATGTGTATTTAAAACCTTTAAATACCAAGTCAATTATTCAAATCCTTAAAGATCATCCACAAATTGATGCTGTTTTACCAACTATGGGAGGCCAAACTGCATTAAATTTATGTATAGAGGCTGATGAAAAAGGAATTTGGGAAGATTTTGGAGTAGAAATTATCGGTGTAGATATTGATGCAATAAATATTACTGAAGATAGAGAACAATTTAAAAACTTGATGGCGAAAATTGGAGTTCCAATGGCGCCTCAAGCCACCGCTACTTCATTTTTAAAAGGAAAAGAGATTGCTCAGGAGTTTGGTTTCCCCTTATGTATTAGGGCTTCTTTTACCTTAGGAGGAGCAGGAGCGGCTATTGTTCATAATGAAGAAGATTTTGATAAATTATTAACCAACGGATTAGAGATTTCTCCAATTCATGAGGTGATGATTGATAAAGCTTTACTTGGTTGGAAAGAATACGAGTTAGAGTTGTTACGTGATGCAAATGATAATGTTGTGATTATTTGTTCTATCGAAAATATGGACCCAATGGGAATCCATACTGGAGATTCAATTACGGTTGCTCCAGCAATGACGCTTTCGGATACTACGTATCAAAAAATGCGTGATATGGCAATCCATATGATGCGAAGCATTGGTGATTTTGCAGGTGGATGTAATGTTCAGTTTGCAGTTTCTCCAGATGAAAAGGAAGATATTATTGCAATAGAAATTAATCCACGTGTATCTCGTTCGTCTGCATTAGCATCTAAGGCAACTGGATATCCAATTGCAAAGATTGCTGCTAAGTTGGCAATGGGGTATCACTTAGATGAATTAGATAATCAAATTACAAAATCTACATCAGCTTTATTTGAGCCTACGTTAGATTATGTAATAGTTAAAATACCACGTTGGAACTTCGATAAGTTTGAAGGTTCTGACAGGACTTTAGGTCTGCAGATGAAATCTGTAGGTGAGGTAATGGGAATTGGTCGTTCATTCCAAGAAGCATTGCATAAAGCAACGCAGTCATTAGAAATTAAACGTAATGGTTTAGGAGCTGATGGTAAAGGAGAGACTGACTATAACACCATTTTAAGTAAATTAGAACACGCAAGTTGGGATAGAGTATTTGTAATTTATGATGCTATTGCAACAGGAATTCCATTAAGTAGAATTCATGAAATAACTAAGATTGACATGTGGTTCTTACGTCAATATGAAGAATTATTTCACTTACAACAAGAAATCTCTACGTTTACAATAGATACTATTGAAAGAGATTTATTGTTAGAAGCGAAGCAAAAAGGATATGGTGATAGACAAATAGCTCATATGCTAAAATGCTTGGAAAGTCAAGTGTCTAAAAAACGTGATGAGTTTAAGATTAATCGTGTTTTTAAATTAGTTGATACCTGTGCGGCAGAGTTTACTGCTAAAACACCATATTACTATTCTACTTTTGAAAATGAAGTTGAATTAGCAGACGGAACTCGTTATGTACATAATGAAAGCGAGCGTTCTGATAAAAAGAAAATTATAGTTTTAGGATCGGGACCAAACAGAATTGGGCAAGGAATTGAATTTGATTACTGTTGTGTGCACGGTGTATTAGCTGCTGCAGAAGAAGGGTATGAAACAATTATGATTAACTGTAATCCTGAAACAGTTTCTACAGATTTTGATACAGCAGATAAATTATACTTCGAGCCTGTTTTCTGGGAGCATATTTATGACATTATTCGTCATGAAAATCCAGAAGGAGTTATTGTTCAGTTAGGTGGACAAACAGCATTAAAGTTGGCAGAAAAGTTAGAGCGTTACGGTATTAAAATAATCGGAACATCTTATAAAGCATTAGATTTAGCAGAAGATAGAGGGCATTTCTCTAAAATATTAAAAGATAATAACATTCCTTACCCTGAGTTTGGTATTGCTGAAACAGTAGCTGAAGCTTTAGTGATAGCAGACGAATTGGATTTCCCAATATTAGTGCGTCCATCGTATGTATTAGGAGGTCAAGGAATGAAAATTGTTATAAATAAACAGGAATTAGAGGAGCATGTATTTGACTTGCTACGTACTATTCCTGGAAATAAATTGTTGTTAGATCATTATTTGGATGGAGCAATTGAAGCTGAAGCAGATGCAATTTGCGATGGTGAAAATGTACAAATTATCGGAATAATGGAGCATATAGAGCCTTGCGGAGTGCATTCAGGAGATTCTAACGCAACATTACCTCCGTTTAATTTAGGAGAGTTTGTAATGCAACAAATTAAAGATCATACTAAATCTATTGCATTAGCATTGGAGACAAAAGGATTAATTAATGTGCAGTTTGCTGTGAAAGATGATAAAGTATATATCATTGAGGCAAATCCAAGAGCTTCTAGAACAGTTCCTTTTATTGCAAAAGCATACGGACAGCCTTATGTAAACTATGCAACAAAGGTAATGTTAGGGGCAAAAGTAACAGATTTTACTTTTAATCCGCAGTTAAAAGGGTACGCTATCAAACAACCAGTCTTCTCTTTCAATAAGTTCCCGAATGTAAACAAGCAATTAGGACCTGAAATGAAAAGTACAGGGGAAAGTATCTTGTTTATAGATGATTTAAAAGATGATCAATTCTATGACTTATACTCAAGACGTAAAATGTACTTGACAAAGTAAGAGTTGAATTTCAACCATAAAAAAAGCCTCTTAAGTTACTTAAGAGGCTTTTTTTTAGCTAGGCTTATTACTCTAAATTTTCACTTAACTCTTTTACTTTTTGAGCCCAATTGTTTAAAATGTTTTTTTGAGTTTCAAAATCATCACCAAATGGGCCGCAGACAATTTTTAATTCTGTATCCTTGGTTTGTTCATTTTCCAAAAGAAGAAATTTTTCATTATACTGTATATGATTATAGTCATTTTGTATATAATAGTTTCCAAATAACTTATTAGCATATGAAGATATTAACATTCCGTTATGTTGGTAATGATAGTTTACATTTGATGTTTTCCTCCAGTTGGATTTTAGGGCATAATTTTTATCAAAAATGGGCTGAAGAATTTTTGCGTTTTCAGGATTTGTAAGTATTTTCCATACCTCATCTTGAGTCGCTTTTATTTTTATATTGTAAGAAAAAAAATTTGATTCTGGAATCATTTCAATTTCATTATCAGAAAGTAACTTAACATCTTTTAGTCTAGCACTTCCATTACCTCCATTTAAATATCTGAAACCAACAACAGAGTCATTGTCTACATTAATGGCTTGTATAACAATTATAAGGTCTTCTCTTTTTGAATATTCATTATAAAAACTAGCTAATTTAGGCATGGTGATATCTAATACCTTTGCATTTGGATATTTTAAAGTATCTGGGAAAATTAATGATGTCCCATTTTGTGTTTCTTCTTTTGTAGCCATTCTCTCGTTTACAACTGGGACATTTTTCCAATTAATTATATTAACTGGTGGAAAACCATTTAGGTTGTCAGGACAATACCATCCACCATATCTGTGAGGTTCTGTTTTTATTTGTTCACCTTTAATCTCTGTTGTTTTTACTTCCTTTTGATCAGTGGTTTTGTTGACTTGTGAGCATGATGTAAATGAAATTAGTAATAAAATAATCATTGCTTTAAATGCTTCTATTCTCATGATTTATATTTTTAATTATTAGTTTTTTATTGTTTAACATCCCATTAGCCCAAAAGAAACAACCAATTCTTGATTGACTTTTTCTCCATTATAGTTTTCTGCAGGTTTCCATTTACCTGATGTTTTGGTAATTAGTTCAATCATTGTTTCATCAACTAACGGGTAACCTGAAGATCTATCTAGTTTTACATTTTCGATAGTCCCTTTTTGGGTAACTGTAAAAAATAGTTTTGCTGGTTTTAATTTTTTAGGGTCTACATTTGTTCTAGTAATTTCACTGTTCTCTTTTAGGAATTTCTTCAGAGCACCCTTCCCGTAAATATAGGTAGCTTGTTTTTCAGGAACAATTGTTAGGTGAGGAGTGGAGTAGCTATCTTCTAATTCACCAGTATCTTTGTTTATTTGCTGGTATTCAGCCTTTATTAAGAAGTTGGTTGAATAGCCAAGTGATTGTATGAGTTTTAATTGAGCTATAGTTAGTTTACTACTATGTCCTGTTGCTTTTGTGTCGGTTCTTTTGTCGCCTTTTATTAGAATAATACTTATAGATTTGAGAGAAATTATAGATTGAAGTTTTTTTTCGTCAAAAAAAGCAGCTATTGATATTGCTTTGTCCACTTCTCTTTTTTTGATAGCGCCAAACCTTGGTCCAACATCGTAAATAAAATCAGTAAAAATTCTATTTTTAACCTTTTCCGGAATTTTGGTTTTGGTAGTAATATTTTCATCAACGGATATTGTTACTAGATCAGTTTTTGAATCGTTCCAGTTCATAAAGCTATAAGCCGTTAAACTTAGAGTAATTAATGTAATGCAAATAAATAAAATGTTCTTTTTCATGATACAAGTATTTATATCAAAGGTACAAGGTAAGTACTCATCACATTCCTAACGAATTGTAAAAAAATGTTATTGAAATGTAAATAAGCTAAAAGAATATGCTTATTTATTTTAATTCAATTTTCACATTATAGTTTTCTAATTCTTTTAAATAATCATGAGGGATGAAATCATCTTTGTCAAATTCATTTTACGATTTTGTTTCATTTCAAGCCTTTTAATAGCATCTAAAAAACGTTTTGTTTCTATGGTGTCGTTTAGAAATAATCCGGGGACTTTTACACTATTGTTGTTGTTGTTGTCTTTTGCTACCATTGTGAAATAAGACGAGTTACAATGTTTTTTTATTCCAGTTCTGATATTCTCAGCTTCTACTCGTATGCCAACAACCATGGAAGATTTTCCTATGTAGTTTATTGATGCTTTCATGGTGACTAATTCACCAACTTCAATCGGATTTAAGAAATCCACAGTATCAACTGAAGCTGTAACACAGTAGGTGCTTGAAAACTTAGAGGCGCATGCAAATGCGATTTGATCTAAAAGGGAAAGGATATAGCTACCATGTATTTTGCCACTGAAATTTGAGTGAGAAGGAAGCGTTAATTCAGGGGTACTTATCTGAGCTTCCTCAACATGTTTATGGTTCACGTTATTGGTTTTAATTATATAAAGCCTCATAGTAAAAACACCTATGAGGCTTTATTAACTTCATTTGTAGGTTGTTTTACTGCTGTTATTGTCTGAAAGCAATCATTATCCAACGTTGTAATATTCCATCATAAACAAGTTCTGCAGTACCATACCCTGCTGTAGTAACAAAAGAGTTTGCAAGTGTTATAATTCTGTTTACTGGCAACGAGGCTGTGGCGGTAGCTGAACTTTCATCATAAATTTTCATATTACTGGTAGAAACATTAAAGATAACAATATGTCTTCCGTCTGTACCACCTGCTATACCTGTTATTTGGTAGTTGGCCATCCTATCTGTAAGTCTGAACAAAGTTTTCCCTGTGTTTGCACCGTTTAAATCTAAATCTAAATCATCATAACTAGTACCTGAACTCGCTCCAGGAATTGATTTGGTTGCTGTATAATAGTATCCGTCACCACTACCTGAGGTTGCACTTAAAACATTACCAGTTAATGTTAGGTTATTTCCAATAACCATATCTGACATTAGGCCATTATTGTCTATTCCAGCTATTTTGGTTGGTATGCTAGTAAGAGTATTTGTTACGCAAAATGTTCCTTCTACGTGTAGTGTTTCTAATGGTGTTGTTGTGTTAATTCCGACTTGTGAAAATATGATAGTTGGGACTAGTGTAAATATAAATAATAATGTTTTCATAATAATAGTTTTAAATGTTGATGATACCTTTTGAATTTAAAGCACGGCTATTCTGACTTATATTTATAAGTGCTTTATTTTTTGTACAACATATAGTAATGTTGGTACAATTTTAACTATATGAATAGTTAGCCTAAATTATATAGGGAAAGTTTCGACAACGCCAAAAGTAAATATGACGTAAAACATTTAAAACGGAATTTTCAATTATGAAATTCATTTTTTCTACATATAGTTTTATACAGTTGGGCTGTATAAAGTTCAGCAGAATTGATTGTGAAGTTTTTTGAGGCAACATTTTTATGATAGCTAGTGCGTACATAATTTAAGGGTTTAAAAGTTGCTTACTCTAATGTAGGGTAATATGTTTTATCTCAAAAACATATTCGTTACACAGTTAATAAATCGGTTAATGTGTAGATAATTTGCGTAATGTTTAGTAAAAAAACCTTTTTATTAATAAATGTTAATTTAAGATAATGGATAAATGATTTTTATTAGCTTATTGGTAAATTATTTATTAGTATTATATTTTTAAAATGTTAAGGTTTCTGAAAAAAGGGATAATATTAACTAAGGTTTTTCTAGGTAAAATGTAGGTTCTTTAATTTGGTTGTAAGAATAAGTTTTTGAGTATAAAAAGAGCCTTAAAATCAATTTTAAGGCTCTTTTTATTGTAACTGAGTAATTAATATAATTATTTAATCAGCACTTTCTTCATTCCTTTTCCTTTAGGAGATTCGATAACCATATTGTATATCCCAGATGATAAGCTTGATAAATCAATTTTTGTGTTAGCATCAAAATTATCATAATTGATTGTTTTTACATTTCTACCTTGTAAGTCAAAAACAGAAACTGTTGAAATGCTAAAACCTTTGGTTTTAATATTCATGATTCCATTACTTGGGTTAGGGTAAATTGCAAATTTATCATTTAAAGTAAAGTTTTGAGTTCCTAAAACAAAAGCAGAAGAAGTAGCTCCTCTAGAACCAGCACCACTATGGTTGTTTAAAGTTGTTGAGCCACCATATGCCCATATTATGTTAATAGGTGCAGCTGAGTTGCTAAATACATAATCATTAGCTTCTCCAGTATTAAGAGGTCTTGTTGCAACAATTGTTCTAACTCCTGTATTAACTGTATTGCTTGTTTGTGACCAGTGATTAATGGCATCGTTAGAAGGAGCTCCAAAGCCCGTTAAAAAACCATCAATAGTGGTAGCTCCAGTTGTGTAAACAACATCCTCGCTGTTCATCCCGGTTCCTACGGTTCCTGTTCCTCCAAAACCTATGGCAAACCAACGGTCAGATAATCCATTCATTGTTATTGTTACTGTTGTAGCAGTTACATCAAGTTGAACATCTAGGTTTGCGTCACAGGTAATGGTACCGGTAGAATATGTTTGTGCAACCCCTTTGGAAAAAGAAGTAATAAATAATAGTAATAAAATGTTTAAAGTAATTTTTTTCATATTGAGTTATTTTAAAAGATTGATTAATTTTTCGTTATTAGAAATTAAAGCATATTCTAAAGCGCTATTTCCTCTACTGTCTTTGTGCTCTTTTTTAGCACCGTGCTTTAGTAATAAGTTAATTATCTCTACATTTTTAGCCAATGTAGCATAAATTAAAGGTGTGGTTCCATTTGCGTCTGCAATATTAGGATTTGCGTTGTTTTCTAATAACACTTTTACAACCCTAGTAAGCCCTTTGTAGCTTGAAGCTGTTAATGCTGTACCAGACTTGCAATTATGATCAATGGTGTTAACTTTCGGTGCCAAAAAATTAACAACTGCTTCATTATTTCTGTAAGCAGCCAAAATCAATGGTGTAAAGCCATTTTCATCTATAGCGTTGATGGTGTTAGCATCAGTTATCATAAGTTGTTCCATTTCGGTAACGGTACCAAATCTTGCGGTGTCAAACACGTTTTTTTCTTGAGCAATTAATGTTGAAGAAATAAGTGTTAGTGTTGTTATTAGTGTGTAAATATAATTTTTCATTTTTTTTATTAAAAAGTTCTTGACATGTTAAATCCGAAGAAAATATTTCCAGTTTCCCAATCACCATTAGCGCCACCTAAAAAACCTGCTTCATAAGATGGTTGTGCGTTTGTGAAAAATAATTGAAATACATGCCCTCCTGTTTCAATGTCAACACCAGCAGATAGTGCGTTTTCAGCGTTACTGTCATCATCTCTATTTAAATGATATGCGTAATCAGCATTAAAACTTAATCTTTTGGTAAGTTTATATCTACCACCTATACCCATAACATATTGAGTATTTTCTTGTTCCGATTTTTTAGTGGCTGTATAATAAGTAGGTGCTAAATTTTCATGAAAAATAGTAGGCGCTACTTGTAAAGATAAGTTTTTATTGAATTTTCTAGAAATTAATAATTGAGAAGTATAGCTTAAGCGGTGCTTGAATTCTAAGTTAGGTAAAAAGTCATCCTCAATAGCTCCATTAATTGCAACACTACTAAATCCAGCTACTGTTAAAGGAAATCCTTTTTTAACTTGTCTAAGCATTCTGTATTTAGTATTGAATTCCCAAGTTTTTTGATAAGAACTTCTTGAAATACCGACATTCAACCAATCTGATAATCCATATATAAAGTGAAGTCTCGTTGCTGCTTGATCTAAACCACCAAGTTCTTTAAATCCACCTTTTATACTACCGAATCTGTGAGATACTACCAAAAATAAATCTTTTTTTGCCACTAATTTAGTAGATTCTAAATTTACGATTTTCAAGCCTTTAAAAGCTGAAGTTTCGTACGTTTTAATAGTGTCATTTTCTTGTTCTAATTCACTTAACAAATCATCTTCTTGAGCGAAAAATATTGTTGGTATTAATAGTAATACGAATAGTAAAGTTTTTTTCATGGAATTTATTGTTTTTTTATAATTGTACACTGATCTAATTTCAATTCTTCTAGCAATTCATCATAACCAATAAAGCGCCCTTTAATTACAACTTTTTCACCTATATTTAAGGGCTTTTTAATTGATGTTATTTGTGTGGTAATATAACCATCCAGAATGACTAAATCCTTGTCTATAAGTGATATTATTCCGGATACTTGAATGGTTTTATCTAAATATTTTTTTACTACTAAATCTTGATTATTAATTAACTCTTCTTTTAATGTGTCACCTGATATTATAAACTCTGGTGTTTCTTCTGAGATGTTTCTAGCATCCTTGTATACATAGTTGTACCCAATAACAACCGCAGCTATTATAACTAAAAAAGCAAAAGCATTTTTTTTTTTCATATGTTGTATATTTCTAAGAATTATTAATATTCTACTATGATATTAAGACGTAAATATAAAAAAAAAGAACAATTCAGCTTCACAACATTTTTTTTTTAAATTTAGATAATATTACTATATTGTCAGAAACTTACTAAAATTAGAATATAAAAAATTATGAAGAGAACATTACTATTAATGACTGTTACTGTAGCTACATGCTTAACAATTGGATGTACAAGTGATCATGAAGAAGATTTGTTAATCCCTGTTGATCCTACTTTACCAGTAGTTTTAAAAACTTATAATGATGATATTAAGGCAATAATTGATAGTAACTGTACGGCTTGTCATGCTAGTGGAGCATCTGCTTCATGGTATCCTTTGGAAACGTATGCAGAGGTAAAGGCTTCAGCTGAAGCGGGAGATTTATATGGAAGAATGACAGACTCAGCGGCTCCAATGCCTCCAAGTGGTTTATTACCAGTGTCAGTTAGTCAGTCTATACAAGACTGGATTAACGATGGTTTATTAGAACAATAATATCAATCCCTAAAAATAAAGATTATGAAAAAAAATGTATTAATGTTGATTTTTACTTTCTTGTTTGTTTCGT
>Ga0209292_1003498_pt1 | contig 17209 bp, 9 predicted proteins | sample GOMGulsemesocosm_2_FD_184634 | JGI IMG/M metagenome (GOLD analysis project Ga0209292, IMG submission 184634) | Methane-oxidizing microbial communities from mesocosms in the Gulf of Mexico - GOM9C Gulf of Mexico (SPAdes) (version 2) | ecosystem: Environmental > Aquatic > Marine > Cold seeps... | reverse complement strand
ATATTTGTAAAGGAGTGGCACCTATGCCATCGAATATTAAAGCAACTATTTTAATCGTTGATGATGCACCTGAAAATATTGATGTACTCACTGGTGTTCTGCGCAAAGATTATAAGATTAAAGCTGCGCTAAATGGCGCAACAGCAATTCAAATAGCTAATGGTAAAACTAAGCCAGATTTAATTTTATTAGATGTTCTTATGCCGGGCATTGATGGTTATGAGGTATGTAAACAACTAAAAGAAAATGTTGAAACGGCAAATATTCCAGTGATATTTGTTACTGCTAAATCCGAAGTTAAAGATGAAGAGTATGGTTTTACTTTAGGTGCTGTTGACTATATTACTAAACCTATCAGCCCACCCCTAGTTTTAGCAAGAGTAAGAACACAGCTTGCAATATACGACCAATCACGTCATCTAGAAAAGTTAGTGCAAACAAGAACTGCTGAATTAAATGAAACCAGAGTAGAAATAATCCGCCGTTTAGGTCGTGCTGCTGAATTTAAGGATAACGAGACCGGGATGCATGTCATTCGTATGAGTTGGTTCTCTCGCTTTCTTGCGGAACAAATTGGCAAATCAGAACAGTGGTGTGATTTATTATATAATGCTGCCCCAATGCATGACATCGGAAAAATTGGTATCCCTGATCGGGTTTTACTCAAACCAGGCAAGCTCGATAGTGAAGAGTGGGCAATTATGCAAAAACATGTCGAATATGGAGCCGAAATAATAGGCGATCATAGCTCTCCTCTATTGAAACTAGCTAAAGAGGTTGCAATTTTTCATCATGAAAAGTGGAATGGTAAAGGTTATCCAAAGGGGGTAAGCGGAAAAGATATCCCTATTTCAGCTCGTATTGTTGCTATCGCGGATGTATATGATGCATTAACCAGTGAACGCCCTTATAAAAAAGCTTGGTCAGAAGAGCGAGCGATAGCACTGTTACAAGAAGAGTCAGGTGAACACTTTGAGCCGTGTCTAGTAGCAGAATTTGTTAAGTGTTTACCCAGGATCAGAGAAATTCAATCTCAATACCAGGATAGTTTTAATGATGAATAGGAACACTTTTGTTATTTATATAAGCTTTCCTATTCAATTGGTTAATCTATCAACATATTTATAAACCTCTAATAAAAATAATAAAATAAAGGCGTAAAATGCACCTTCTCCATGAAAACACTATTCGGTTGTGCAATAAGGTAGCTAAGTTTCTGGCAATAACACTGATCATTTTTGGTTTATTGATGTTATTTGGTTGGCATAGTGGCAATGTTGTTTTGATACAAATCATTCCACATTTTGGTTTAATTACTTATAACGCCGCTTTGTTATTCTTAGTTTCAGGTTTGGGTTTGTTTGCTAGTTGTCAGGGCATACGTAAATTAGCTATTTATAGTGGTGTCTTTGTGTTGTTTTTTGCAAGTCTCACGGCTGCACAGTACCTTCTTGGTATTAAACTTGGCATTGATCAACTTCTAATGAATGATTCGCTTAGCGCCAAGGTAATATCTCCAGGAAGAATGACTTTCAGTATTGCCTTATCCTTTTTCTTGATTGGTCTTTATCTGTGTTTAGCGTTTGTTCGTATGCCCCTTTTTATAAAACCAACCCTCTCAGCGACTATTTTCTCATTAGCATTTATTGCTTATGTTGAACATTTAATGAAAGTTGATATGAATAGTGGCTGGGCAATGTATAGCCAAATGGAGGTACATACCACATTTGCATTTTGTATCGTTGCGCTGATCATAATGCTTAAGGTATTTGTTAGTTTGGTCAACTCTACAAGTTTACGCTGTTTAATTAGCGCGTTAACAATCGGTGGTAGCACTATAACGATAATGCTTTGGCGGGCATATGAGCAACAATATGCTTCAAAGGTTGCACAGCACTTTTTATTCACCACGACTTATGCGGGTGAAGCGATCCTTGTATTAGGTTTTTCATTAACTATATTAGCTGGTTACTTGATACATCTAGAGTCTGACAATGATAAAGCCCGGCAGAATAGAATTGCTATATATGCCAGTGTTTATTTTGGCACAATTTTGTCGTTATTTTTATTCCAAGTAGCTCACAATCAAGCGCAAAAAAGCATCCGTGTCGAGTTTGTTTCTGTTGCGGATAAAAGAATAAGAGCATTAGAGTTAGCCATATTACCTTATTTTGAAAAGCTTTATATTGTTCAAACGGCACTACACGCCAATCCCAAGATAGACAAAAAGCAGTTTCAAAAAATAATGCACCGTTCAGCCGCTGAAGAAGAGGGGGTCATAGGTTTAGGTTGGTTACCTAAAGTTGCTGCCAATAATGAAAAAATACTCAGGAACAATGCACACGCATTAGCAGGGGATGATTTTGATATTTTTTCGTTTGACGACCATGGAAAAGTAAGGTTACCGAGTAATAAAAATATTCAAGACGTTTACCCCCTTATATACACAGTGCCAACTCAGAAAAATAAAGCGGTAATAGGGTTAGATTTTTCAAGTATATTACATGTGAAACAGGCAATGACACGCTCAGTTGAAAGTAATAGCCCAGCGATTACCAATCGTTTACATTTCGCCTATCCGGGTAAAAATTATATTGCTATGTTGTTGCCAATATATTCCACGCATTTACCTCATGAATCAATAAAAGAGAGGAACTTAGCGTTAAAAGGATATGCAATCAGTATCATTGATGTCGATGCTATGGTGAACTTTGCGATAAATAAATATACCTCAGTCGGCGGCATGCATATTTCCTTTCAAGATTTAACCAATAAAATAAAATTACATTACCACCCCTCGAGATCAGCAAAAGCCCTGCCAATTGAAGAGTTGGTTGCGTTTAAAAGTTTACATTATAAGCGCACTTTAGATATTGGCGGCAATGAATGGGAAATTGAAATTGTTGGTGCTGATCCTAATGCTTTTGCCGTTGACGAATTAGACATAATTAGTATTCCGTTGTTTATTTTTATTTTATCCTTATGTCTTTCATATTATTTGAGAAGCGCTTTAAATAAGCAAAAACAGCGTGAGCGCTTGTTGAGCTATCAAGAAGCATTACTTGATGCGCTACCCAACCCAGTAAAGGTATCGAATGAATCTTTAAATATTTATGCAGTCAATAAAAAATTCGAACTAGCCTTTGGCGTAAATCGTGCTGATGTTCTAGGTAAATCTTTACTTGATACCGATTTCTTTCCAAAAGATTTACGGGAAAAATTTCATAAAGAAGATGAGAATCTACTAGCCAACGGTGGCAGTACTCACAATGAAATGAAGTTAAAGTTCGCTGATGGCAGTGAACGTGATGTTATGTATATGAGAACATCTTTTGAATTAGAGGGGCGCCCCCGAGGCATCATTAGTTCGGTTGTGGATATCAGCACTTTAAAAACCGCGGAAAGAGAGTTATTTGACAGCCAACGCCAATTAGAGCTGGCGATGACAGGCGCTAATGCGGGGTTATGGGATTGGGATTCAGAAGTTAATCATCTAGATATCGGTGACGTTTGGGCATCCATGCTTGGTTATAGCAAAAGTGAACTACACCGTTTATATGGTAATGCTAATAATTATTGGCAACAGTTGATTCATCCTGAAGATCTTGGTGAGATGCTCACTGCTTTAGATTTTCATATGCAAGGAAGAACCGAGGTCTTTCGTGCAGAAGTGAGAATGAAAACAGATAAAGAACAATGGAAATGGATACTCAGTGTTGGTAAGGCATTTGATCGCGATGAGAAGGGTTATGCGTCGCGTGTTATTGGTATTAATCTTGATATTAATGATGCCAAAAACATGGAAAATGATTTATTAATGGCGAAGACTTCTGCTGAAGAAGCGACTCAAGCTAAATCAGATTTTCTTGCCAATATGTCCCATGAAATACGTACGCCAATGAATGCAATAATTGGTATGAGTTATTTAGCATTAGAAACGGACCTCAGTCATAAACAAAGAAATTATGTTCAAAAAGTTCACCGTAGCGCTGAATCTTTGTTAGGTATAATTAATGATATTTTAGATTTTTCCAAAATAGAAGCAGGTAAGTTAGATATAGAGAAGATAGATTTTCGTTTAGAAGATGTGATGGATAATTTATCAAATTTAGTGGGAATAAAAGCGGAAGAAAAATCGCTAGAATTGCATTTTGATGTATCAGCAGATGTACCAACTGCCTTAATAGGTGATCCATTACGCTTAGGCCAAATTTTAATTAACCTCGGTAATAACGCGGTTAAATTTACAGAGTCTGGTGGTGATGTTGTTATTAAAGTTGAAGTAAAAGAATTTGTTGCTGAGCAAGTCGAAGTGCATTTCTCTATTCGCGATACAGGTATAGGAATGACAGCAGAGCAACAAGCTAAATTATTTCAATCGTTCTCACAGGCAGATAATTCAATTACCCGAAAATATGGAGGAACGGGCTTAGGACTCACGATATCTAAAAAGTTAACTGAATTAATGCAAGGTGAAATTTGGGTTGAGAGTGAAGCGGGTGTTGGCAGCACTTTCCACTTTACAGCGCAATTTGGTAAGCAAAAAAATGGAATGTCGCAGCGACTCACCGTTGAAGCGGATTTAGGCATATTACGTATTTTAATTGTTGATGATAATGCAACTGCTCGAGAAATTTTATCAACGATACTTAACGGTTTTGGTTTTCACGTTGATCAAGCCAATACTGGCGAGCAAGCGCTTGCCTTATTGAAAAGTGCAGATTTAAATGACCCTTACGATTTAGTTTTTATGGACTGGAAAATGCCAGGGAAAGATGGCGTTGAAACGACTAAAGAAATCCAAACAAATGAACTAATTGAGAATGTACCAACTGTGATAATGGTAACTGCTTATGGCCGTGAAGAATTATCAAATGCGGCCAATCAGATTGATATTAGTGGTTTTTTGACTAAACCTGTAACCGCTTCTGGTTTACTCGACTCTATTTTATTAGCCATGGGCAAAGATGTTGTTAGTGAGCGACATGTCGCAGAAAAAGATAACTTAGCCGAAAATGCTATTGATAAACTGCAAGGCGTTAAGCTATTACTCGTTGAAGATAACGAAATGAACCAAGAACTGGCGATGGAATTACTGACCATGAATGGTTTGTCAGTTACCTTAGCTGAAAATGGTCAAGAAGCGCTTGATGAACTAACAAGGCAGTCGTTTGATGGCATTTTAATGGATTGTCAGATGCCAGTGATGGATGGGTATACAGCGACAAAAGCTATAAGGTCACAAGCTAAATATGAAGCTTTACCTATAATCGCGATGACAGCAAATGCAATGGCTGAAGATAAGGCGAGGGTGATTGCTTGTGGTATGAATGATCATATAGCTAAACCAATTAACGTCAACGGCATGTTTATCACAATGGCCAAATGGATAACGCCAAAAAATCCTAAAGCAAGCGTGAGAACTCAATCAGATTTATTAACAAATGACAGCAACGAAATGGAGATACCCAATGTGTTAGGTATAGATACAGAAGCGGGCTTAGCAGTTACTCAAAATAATAAAGCTCTTTATTTAAAACTATTGAAACGTTTTTCCACTAGTTACCAAAACTTCGAGCAACTATTTTTAGATGCAATACAAGACAGTGATGAAAAGGCAGCGATACGATGTGCACATACACTTAAAGGAACAGCGGGAAATATTGGTGCGAAATCGATACAGTTCTCAGCGAAGTTGTTAGAGCAAGCCTGTGAAGATGCGTTTGAGTCGGGATTTTTGAAAGTTAATGGTGAAGCCAATGAGAAAATACTGGGGTTGTTGAATGACGTAATTCAAGATTTAGTACCTGTGGTAAAAGAGCTTAGTAAATTATCTATTCCAGCTAAATTGGTCGCTGACTCACAAGTTTTAGATAAGAGTAAAATCAAACCTATTTTATCCGAATTGGAAGAGCTGATAGAAGATTTTGATACAGATGCTAGTGATGTTTTAGATCAGCTAGAGCCACTCTTCCAAGGCACCGAATACTATCAGCAGCTGTCCGAAGTTATTGAAGCTGTAGATGCCTATGATTTTGATACAGCAATGACAATTTTTACAGCCTTGAAAGTCCAATTAGATGAGTGACCATTGTAATTATTCTTCCTGTACACATGGCTACATTTTATCAACAAAAGGTAACACTTATTCTGAACACATGTTAAATTAAATAGTTATTTGATTTAAAACTATTTTCCGGTTACTTTAATGGAGATAGTACGTGTTTTCTACTTGACTTATCGTTAAAGTTAGTGAGGTTTTTTTGGATTACAAACAGCTGTTAGAGCCTATCGAAGGGGAAAAACCTTCAGGGCGTTATCTCAAGGGTGAACGTGCACAATATCGTGCTTTGCGAAATACGTTTAATGCTGCCCAGTCTTCTTTTCGACGATTTATTGAAACACCTGATTCATCAAATGACGAAGAATTATTTGAAGAAAACCAAAAAAACTGGCAAGCAGTAAGTGAAGCCTGTTGGCAAACATTGATTGAAGAAAGCAAAGATATAGAGATTTATTGTTGGTGGGTAATGTCACTCGCCTTTCAAAGAGATTCTATTAATAAAATTGCCAATAGTTTGGCGACACTCACGCCTTTTATTGAAACCTTTTGGCCGGATATAAACCCTTATTTACCCGATAATAAACTTAAATCTTCTGAAATCTCAGAGCAAGCATCTGAACGCGCTGAATTGCAACTTAAACCCTTGGTTCAATTACTAGGGGAAAGCAATGGCAGTGGTTTGTTATATATGCCATTACAATTGTTTGCATTAGTCGGAGATATTACTCTTGCAAAATATCTGTCGGCTACCAAGGCAGGTACGTTGCCAGCACTTAAGTCTAACGCACAAAAAGATTTTTCCTCGTACAAAGAGGATATAACGACATCAATTAAAGCCCTTGATGTTGCCATTAAGTCGATAGAGTCGCTTGATATTTGCTTAAAAAGTAAGAAAACAGAGTTTTCTTTGTCAGCCATTAATACCCAATTCTTAAGAACAAATTTGTTCGATTGTTTACAGGCGATAAAATACTTAGTTGCAGAGTGTTTTCAACATTGGCCGCTTGAACAAAAACAGCACACTGAAGACGTTGAGACACCGATTGAGACTCAGGTTGAGAAAAGTACTAATACGAATATAGACGATCATACGAATACAGAAGTGAGCCCGCAGGCGGTAACAACTGACCGACAAAGAGCTTTTGTTGAATCACCTGTTATTGAAGCAGGTAGGCAGACAATGAATAGAGACTGTGCTTTTCAACAATTACGCCATATAGCCGACTATTTTGCGACAAGTGAACCTCACAGCCCGGTATCGTACTTGCTAGAAAAAGCAATTCGATGGGGGTATATGTCCCTGCCAGATCTGATGGAAGAATTAGTCTCAGGTAACGATAAAGTCTTAGAGCAAATTAATTTGGTTACGGGGATTAGTGGAGATAAAGCTGAACTCCCAGTAAATAAACTGACTGATCCGATGAGCTATAACAACTCGACAGATGCTAAAGTATCAGTTATAAAAGATACAGTTACTGATTCTAACTCAACTACACAAGCGTCAAGGCCAATAGATGAAGAGGTTTCCTCTCATAATGCTGATAGCGCTTCACAAAGCACTGAAAATGACGGGAGTACGGAGTTTACTTGGTAAAAGAATTAAAGCACTACTGTTATTTCATAGTATTACACCAAATAATTATATAAACATAACGAGGAATAGAATATGGCTTCAATTTACATGAGAATTGATGGAAACGACACTATCAAAGGCTCAGCAACGGTAACTGATATCGGCGGTAAGAAAGGTTTTTTTGCTATAGATTCTATGTCTTGGAGTGCTATGCGAAATGTCTCAGTAGACATTGGTAACTCAGATAACAATGATGGTGGCATGGTTGCCCTTGGTGAGGTGCAGTGTTCGAAACAGTTAGATGGGGCAAGTCCATTTTTAACTACCTTCCTATTTGCCCCAGGTGAAACAGGTAAGACGATAGAGATTGTTTTCACCAAGCCAAATCGTGCGGGTAAAGGTCTGATCCCATATTTAATTATTACGTTAGAAAATACACGTATATCTAGTTACTCAGTTGCAGGCAGTGATGGCAGTCAACCAAATGAAAACTTCGCAATGACTTATGCAACCATTTCTCAGACATATTATGTTGAGGCTGAAGGTGGCAAGGTTGAGAAATCGGCGGAAGTTGCTTTTAATACACAAACTGCTGAAATCACTTCACAAGCTGACTTGAAATAATCATTAAATAATGAATGTAGGAATAAAATAATGGCATTAAATTCACAACATAAACGTGTAAGTAAAAATCGCGTTAGCATCACTTATGATGTTGAAACTAACGGTGCTTTAGAAACTAAAGAGCTACCTTTTGTGGTTGGCGTTGTCGGTGACTTTTCAGCAGATAGAGAAGACAAACCTGATGCTGCTGATAGAGAGTTTTTTCAAATAGATAAAGATAACTTTGATACAGTTTTAAACCGTGTTGGGCCAGAGCTTAAGATGAAAGTTGATAACGTGCTGACAGATGATAATAGTCAAATCGAAGCAAACTTATCATTCTCATCGATGAAAGACTTTACTCCTGAAGCGATTGTTGAAAAAGTTGATGTGCTTAAAAACTTAGTCGAAACACGTAATCAATTGAAAGTATTACTCAGTAAAGCAGACCGTTCTCGTGATTTAGAGAAACTGCTTAAAGAAGTATTAACTAGTGCAGATACCATTAAGTCGTTATCTGATGAATTAGGCTTGAACTCGGGAGATGAAGCATAATGAGCACTGAACAAGAACAAGGTGGTGCACTGGAAGGTGAAGCACAAGATGTTAGCTTTTTAGATAGAGCAATTGCGGCGACCACACAAACTACTCCAGATGCGACTAAAGAGTTAATTTCAACGTTAATGGACCAAGCTACAGATGGCACAATAACTTGGGATAAAAACTTAACCAAAACTATTGAAAATGCTATCGCGGCGATCGATGAAAAGCTTTCTAAACAATTATCTGCTGTTATGCAGCAAGATAAGTTTAAAAAACTTGAAGGCTCATGGCGTGGATTAAATAAACTTGTCCGCGAAAGTGAGTTAGGCTCAAGTTTAAAAATTAAATTGGCTGATTACAATCGTGATGACATCTTAGAGCAGTTTGAAGATGCCCCTGCAATCGATCGAAGCCCATTATTTAATACTCTCTATCAAGGTGAGTATGGTACTGCTGGTGGTGAACCTTACGGTTTATTATTAGGTGATTACCAATTTGATGCCAGCGATGAAAGCGTTTCTTTGTTACGTTATATGGGCGAAGTGGCTGCTGCTTGTCATGCTCCTTTTGTTGCTGCTGCCTCATCTAATATGTTTGAATTAGATAGCTATGAAGTCTTTAATGAAGGTAAACCAATTGCACCAGCATTTGATTCACCCGCTTATGCTTCTTGGAATTCATTCAGAGAAAGTGATGATGCACGTTATGTTACCTTAACATTACCACAAACAATTGCGCGTCTACCTTACGGTCAAAAAGGTATTTCTACTAAGTCTTTCGATTATGAAGAGCTAGGTACCGATGCAGAGGGTAATCCAAAACCTACTGGTAATGACCAAATTGTTTGGTCTAATGCGGCATTTGAAATGGGTCTTAAAATGACTCAAGCATATACTGCATCTGGTTGGTGTACATCGATTCGTGGCTTGGAGAATGGTGGTAAGGTGGAAGCTCTGCCTAACCTAACGTTTAAATCTGAAGCGGGTGATATTCAACAGCAGTGTCCAACGGAAGTTAATTTAACTGACGAGCGTGAAAAAGAGTTGAGTGATTTAGGCTTTTTGCCATTAGTTCACTATAAAAACTCTGATTATGCTGTATTCATTGGTGGTCAAACAACCCAGAAGCCAAAAACCTATACAGATCCTGATGCAACATCTAATGCAGCTATTTCAGCACGCTTACCATTTATTATGGCGAGTAGCCGTATCGCACATTACTTGAAAATAATGGGGCGTGATAAATTAGGTTCAAATCTTGAAGCGGCAGATGTATCTCGTGATTTGAATACTTGGATCAGCCAGTTTACTAATCCAGGTGCTATCGGTAATGAACAACGTGCAAAAACACCTTTAGCAGAGTCGGCTATTGAAGTAGTTGAGCAACCAGGTAAACCTGGTTCATACTCAGCAATAGCTCACTTGAAACCATGGTTACAAATGGAGTCACTTACAACTTCTGTTCGCATGGTAGCTAAGATCCCAGGGTAATACTTAATAAAACATTGCAGCATAACTTAAGGTTATGCTTCAATGTTATTTAAGCTCACTGATAAGGTATTTTTACAGTTGCTTGACGATTAACAACTCTGTTATTCGTGGTAAAGAGCTCAGTGTTACTCGAACTGTTTTAATAATGACCTAGCGTAAGTTCAGTCTGAAATAACACCTATTAATAGTGCATTTTTAAAATCGCATTTATAAAGAACACACACTTTTTATTTCCTTTTCCAAAAGCAATACTTTGCTTAACTGAATGATAAGTAGACCTTATAAGAGTATGAAAATAAAGAGCAATGCTGTTTGGTTAACAAAGCTGAATACGTTAAATACTGAAGATCCCCAATACTTACCACAAGCTTTAGCACTGTTGGCTGAATTAGATCAGGGTTTAATCTCTTCATTGTCAGCAACCACATTTAAAGCATTACTCGTTACACTGATTGCCGAGATAGATTCAGCATTAAGTAACCAGCTCTCTAAGATTATGCAGCACGCTGAATTCACTGCACTTGAAGCAAGGTGGCGTGGCTTAAATCACTTAGTGAGTGTGCCATTTAATAAAAATAGAATCAAAATCAAGTGCCTTGATTTTGATTGGAACACCGTCTCGAGTGATGTTAATTTATCAAGTAGTTTAAAGCGTAGTCAGCTATATAATAAAGTGGCTAATAAAGAACTCAATACCTTGGGCGGAGAGCCATTCGGTACAATTATTATCGATCACCAAGTCTCAGTAGAGCTAAATGATTATAGTGATTATGATGATTTATATACCCTTGAGTTATTAGGAGCATTAGGGCAATCATGTTTATGTCCTTTTATATTATCTCCAGATGAAAGCTTTTTTGGCGAGGCGGGCGCGCAATGGCTAACAGATACTCATCGTGTGCAGCGTGTTGTTGATGGACCCGATTACCAAAGCTGGCAAAAACTACGAGGTATGGCATCTAGTCGATTTATTGGATTAGCGATGCCGAAAATCAAGTTACGTTCTTTGTATAAAAATCACGGTTGTGGTTTCTTGTTCAATGAAATATCACATGACAAACAAAGAGGGCTTTACGGACTGGCTCATTTTCCCTTTGTATCAACCATTGTGCGGGAGTTCAACCGCATCAGCTGGTTTGGTTTTTTAAAGTCTCGTTGGAATGACCGGTTGCAAGGTGCGGTGATTAATTTACCTGATACTGGCGTTCATCATAATTGGCTTACGCCTCAACCTAAAGTACGTTTATTTGGTAATATTGCGCAATTTTATGCCAAGTTGGGTTTTATACCTCTAGCGCATAGCCCGTTAACAGAAAAATATTACTTTATGGATAACCACTCAGTTTGGTCAGGCCAAAATAGTGGTGATGATAAAGTACTCTCATTAATTCAAACGACATTAATTTGTTGCCGCATTGCTCATTATTTAAAAGTCCAAATCCGCGATGTCTTAGGCAGTTTCCTAAATGCTAATGAATGTGAGTTACACCTGTCAAAATGGTTGAGTAAATATGTATCGAATGTCTCATCAGCCAATGATGAAACATTGTCCAAATACCCTTTAAGAAGCGCAAAAGTAAAAGTCAAAGAATCGGAGCATTCTCCTGGAGAATTCTCTTGTGAGGTTTATTTACAGCCGCAATATCAATTTGACATGTTCGCTGGACAAATCCTGCTAACCACTGAGTTAGGGGAGGGAGGCTAATGGTATTTATTAACACTTTTTTAAAAGAATTACACTCAAGTGATGAGTCACACTTAGTGACGTCGATTAAATATAATTTAAAGCAGTTATTAGAGAGTGAAGCACCCCTTCTTATTCTCGATCCCCGTTTAGTTGAATCGCAGCACTCTATTTTTGCTTTTGGGGTGGAAGACATTCAAAGTTTAAATTATCAAATGGGAAAAAATATCTTCACTTCACGAATAAAAGCACTGATTAGCAGTTTTGAGCACAGAATAGAAAATGTAGAAGTGGGTATATTGGTCGATAAAGAAAAGAGCAATACCATACGGTTCACTATTTCTGGTGATTTAGTTGATGGACAAGCGTTTCAATTGAATAGTAAATTAAATATTAGTGATTTTAGTGTATCGATGGAGAATGAAATTGTCTGAATTACTCAATCGTTATTTTGAACGAGAATTATCATTAATAAGACGTTCTGGCGGTAACTTTAAAGCTAAACATGCAGATGCAGCAAATAGCATGCATTTAAATGAAAAGCATTATGAAGATCCAAACATTACCCGTTTATTGGAATCTGTTGCTCTATTAAGTGCCAAAAATGAAATGAAGTTAGATCAGCAGTTACCTCATTTATCTAATGCGGTGTGTTCGGTCTTGTATCCTTCTTTTAATCAACTGATGCCCTCTATTATGAGTGTAAAGTTTGAAGCGGATTGTAAGGCTTTTGTTGAGCCAGAAAACATATCAAAAAACGAAGAAATTAAAGTTAACAATCAAAGCGGCCAGGTATGCCAATTTAAATTTTGCAATGATACCTTATTTTCTCCATTAACCCTTAATGATGTCAGTGCGAGATACGCACCTTTTCCTTTTGATTTACCGGTAAAGCACGATGCCAATGCGGTCATACAATTGAAAATTAATACCAATGATCCAGAAGTTATGATCTCGCAAGTTATGCCGGACTCATTAAGTTTATATCTTAATGGTTTTGGTGAAGGAGCGACGGCTTTAATTGAATTGCTACTGTCGCAATTATTATTTATCTCAGTGTCGGATGATAATTTTACTCAACAAATATTACTTGATAAGTCATGTTTTACCCCGCGCTGCCTTGATGCAGACTTTAATGTACTTGATAAAAAAGCAAATGAGTTCAGCGCGTATCAAATGTTATTGGAATATCTGAATTACGGTGAAAAGAGAAAGTATTTTCATCTTAAAGGTCTACATAATGCCTGTTTAGCCCTTAACAGCAATGAAGTAGTGTTAAGCTTTTTTGTAAAAGATATTCCGACAGAATATATCGGTTTATTTGATAGCAGTATTTTTCAATTAAATACCGCCCTCGTTGTTAACCAATTCACTCACCGAGCTGAACCTATATATTATGATCATCAACAGCTATCGGTTCCGATAACTCCTGATGTCAGTAACCAAGAAAGTAATATAGAAATCATTGCCGTCGAAAACGTCAAAGAAGTTAAACCCGATGGTGAGTACCCATTAAAACCTTTGTTTGCTAAACGTTATTTTGATCAAGACCACCCTTTACTCTGGTTTAGTGAAAGTCATATCAATAGTGATCGGAAGTTTCAACAGCATTTATCGATAAGTTTCGACCCGGCAAAAAGTAATCAATATGAGCTGACACAACAACACTTATTATCTACGGAATTAGTCTGCTGCAATGGGCGTTCTCCGAGTTCTATTATTGCAGGTAATGAAGCAAAGTTTTCTGGAGCTATTGAGCTTGCGGGCAAGCTAGTCTCGCACAATATTCCAACCGTACCCCTATACCCAAATGAGTCGCAGCAATTACACTGGTATCTTATCGAGTTACTCAGCTCTAACTTTAGTTCTTTGATTAACGTTAATGATCCGGCTGAAAAACTCAGAAACCTACTGTCAGTGTTTAGTCGTTCGTCTCAGCAAAAAGAGCTTGCGGGGGTCATTCAAAAAGTAGAATATCAACAAAAGGTTGCACGTGTTTTTATTGATGGCGTCAATATTTTTACCTCAGGTACCCTAATCAAAATTGATGTGTCCATTTTTGATCATGCTAATACTGCTAACGTTTGGCTGTTCATACATTTATTGAATCAATTCTTTGCACGTTTTTGTAGCTTCGACCGTTTTGTTGAATTAGAAGTGACGCTAGTGACAGATAAAGGTAAAGAAGTTATTAAGTTTGATAAAATTCACGGTACTCAACAGTGCCTATAATGCATCAAGCTGCTCTAATCGAGCAAGCTAAGACCAACCCTGGAGACTTTGATTTAGTCCAGCTAGTTAGAGTACTGAATCGTCATTTCTCTAAGCTAGCCCAACCTTTCGAATTGATTATCGAAGCTGACCCTATGCCTAACAATATTGAGGCTGAAGTGAGTGATTTTGATTTGGTTGGTGAAAAAGCAATTATTTCTAGTAGTAAAACATCACTTACATCTGGCTACAGTGTTGTTCCAATTTATATCTATGAAGAGTTATTATCCGCATTTCATGATGAGCAATATGCGTTAGCCGATTTTCTTAATATTTTTAATGATCGCTATTTTAAGCTGTATGTTCGTACCGTAGAAAAAACTCACTTATTATTAACAGATGAAATTGATCGCTATTTAAATAGTGCTTCATTTCAACAGAAGCATCACAAAAAATCACAAGTGCAACTGGCTAGCTGTCTTGCACAATTATCGGCTTTACCTGATGAATTAGCAGTTAAAAATTGGCTTGGTTATAGTATGATTTTGGGTAGTCCCAATAGCTCTTTAGATGATTTACAACAAGTGATAGCTGACTATTTTTCGTTAGAAGTAAGTATTGATAGTGGTCAACTAAACAAATACAAACTTGACCAAGAAAACTGGACCCGTTTAGGTGCTACAAAATCGCTAACCAATCAAAGAGAAAGTGGTCCGTTATTACAGCAAAACAATCAATTAGGCCGTGGTTTTTTGTTGGGTCAACGCTGCTGGTTATCTAAAAAAAGAGTTAATATAACGCTAAAGGCTAAGTCACAGGAACAACTGAAGTTTTTGGTCGATGATAGCGCTTGGTCTCGCGAGCTCGCGAGTATGACTCGTAGCTATTTACGTAATAAAACTGAAATTGCTATTTATCTTAAAGCGCCAGATAGTTGGTTTCAGAATATTCAACTCTCAGCTGATATCGAAAAAACCGTCCGTTTAGGTCGCGGTTTTCACTTACAAAACTCGCAACAGAATAAACCTGTTGTTTATCTGAACCACCTAGTTAAGGATTAATACTATGTCTCAAGTAAACTTACCTAACTTAATCGCGAAGTTAGACTCTGATACAAAACGAGCTTTAGAGCTTGCTGCTGGGGATGCGATGAACTCACATTATCCATCCATTGAACTAGAGCATTGGTTGTTGCAAATAATATATAAGCCAGCTCCAGAGGTAAGTGAGTTTTTTGCAAAACAGAAAATAGAGACAGCAGCCGTTATTAAAGAGCTTTCTGCTAAATTAGCTAAATTAACCAAGGGTTTCGAGGGACAACCAAGCTTGAGCGGTAATTTAACTGAGTTGGTCAAATCGGCATGGCTAATTGCTACCGTTGATTTTTCACATGATCAATTAACACCGTTGCATCTGATCTTAGCTAGTCAACAAGTGAGTGAATTAGGCGTAAAAGCGCTGTCACTAAAAAGTTTAGAAAACCTTTCCGAATCCGCATTACGTAGTCAAATATCACAATTAAAAGTTGCACAAACGGGAACAAAGTCCGTTGGCGCGCGTACTACAGGAGCTAGCTCTGGGGATGCTTTAGCAAAATATACTACCAATTTAACGCAAGCAGCACGAGATGGTGAACTGGATAATGTGCTCGGGCGAAATCAAGAAGTTAGAACGGCGATAGATATACTGTGTCGCAAGAGACAAAATAATCCCATTTTTGTCGGTGAGCCAGGCGTAGGTAAAACAGCTGTTGTAGAAGGGCTGGCTATTAAAGTCGCACAAGGTGAAGTACCTGCGATTATCAAAGATATTGAAATTCATAGTTTAGATTTAGGGCTATTACAAGCAGGCGCGAGTGTTAAAGGTGAATTTGAAAATCGTCTTAAGGATGTGATTAGTGAAGTTAAAAACTCAGAGAAGCCGATTGTTGTCTTCATAGATGAAGCGCACACGTTAATTGGCGCAGGTGGCGCTGAAGGACAAAATGATGCCGCGAATTTACTAAAGCCTGCACTCGCTCGGGGTGAGTTTAGAACCTTAGCTGCAACAACTTGGGATGAATATAAAAAGTATTTTGAGAAAGATCCCGCGTTAACACGTCGTTTTCAAGTGGTTAAGATTGAAGAGCCAAGCGCTACCGATGCTCTGCAGATGTTACGAGGCGTAGCTGAGTCACTGCAAGCACATCACAAAGTCTATATACGAGAATCAGCGGTTGAAGCTGCGGTTAATTTGTCTATTCGATATTTACCTGCGCGTATGTTACCTGATAAAGCGATTAGTTTACTCGATACCAGTTGTGCCCGTATCGCTTTAACACAAGGGGCGAAGCCTGAGTCTATTGAAAGTCTAGAGCAAAATTTGCAATATATGCAGAACGAGCTTGAAGTTATGCAAAGGGAATCAGCGGTATTCGATGATGTTAAATTTGAAGTGGACACGCTAACGAGTAATATAACCAAAGCTGAAGGTGAACTTGAATTATTGAATACTCGCTGGACAAAAGAGCTCGCTTTAGTAGAGGTAGTGTTGGCATTACAAGCACAAGTGACAGAGAATTTAGCAAATAATGTGCAAGATGAAGTTAAACATAGGGAATTGAATCAAAAGCTTGCAGAGTTAGAAGCATTACAAGCAGGCGAACCATTAGTGAATGCAATGGTTGATGATATTACCATCGCACAAGTTATTGCTTCATGGACAGGTATCCCAATTGGTAATATGTTAAGTGATGAGGTTAAAAAACTACTCACTATTGAAGAGAATTTACACAAACGTGTTATTGGTCAAAGTACTGCGATTAGTGAATTAGCGAAAAGCATTCGTATATCTCGGGCTGGGTTAACCGATAGCCGTAAGCCTATCGGTGTATTTTTAATGTGTGGGCCAAGCGGTGTTGGTAAAACAGAAACAGCGGTAGCATTGACAGATTTATTATATGGCGGAAGTAATGATATGACCGTTATAAATATGACTGAATTTAAAGAAGAACATAAAATATCAATGTTATTAGGCGCACCCGCAGGTTATGTTGGTTTTGG
>Ga0209292_1003491_pt1 | contig 17224 bp, 9 predicted proteins | sample GOMGulsemesocosm_2_FD_184634 | JGI IMG/M metagenome (GOLD analysis project Ga0209292, IMG submission 184634) | Methane-oxidizing microbial communities from mesocosms in the Gulf of Mexico - GOM9C Gulf of Mexico (SPAdes) (version 2) | ecosystem: Environmental > Aquatic > Marine > Cold seeps... | reverse complement strand
AAAAATAATTTCAGACGCTTAGTTAGTCAAAATAAATATTACTAGGTAATATTTATTTTATACCCCGATCAACTGCGTGTTTTCACCTTTATGTTCAATAGGCCGCTCAGGGACGATTTTATCCCAAGATCTAAAAAGCCTCCAATTAGGAGGCCTATTTCAATAATTTACTTCACCATACTAATCTAAAATAATAAATTAGAATTTGTAAGATGCTGCTACATATACAGAACCAATGAGTACATCCACATCAGAAGCAGCGCCACCATCAATAGTAAAAGCATCAGCTTCATAACCAGCGCGGAAACTGACGTCTGATAATGCCGCTGGTGTATACTCTAGACCTGCACCAAAACGAACTGCTGTCGCGCTACTGTCATCTAGGGTTTTAATTTTTTCATTTAAATCGAGGGAAGATAAACCAATCACACCAAATGGGCGTAAACCATTTTCAAATGTGTAACCAAGATTTGCCGCTAAAGATATAGTAGTAGGTTCCCAGCTATTTAAAGCTGTTGCGTCACCTATTTTACCATATGAAGTATACTGTGCTTCAATAGCGACGATACGATTGAATTGATAACCACCAATGAATTTCAGTGTTGAACCGTCGGTGTCAACCGAATACGAAGTCCCAATGGTTTCTAGTTTAGCATCTGTTGAACCAACACCACCACCAACGTAGAATCCTGAAACATCTTGATTTGCTTGAACGTTTGCGGTTAATACAATAGTTGTTAAAGCACCTAATACCGTAATATATTTCATAATTCCCTCTTATTTATATGCTATGTATCTGATTGTAACGAATATATTGTTTTCTAGCTCTATAAATCAGAATTTTTAGTCAAATTAACTTCCTGTCGCGTATAACGCATGTTATGTAAGATCGAGAACAAGATAATGTTTCGCTACGTGAAATCTAGCGAACTAACTACCACCAACATAAATTCCAAGCGGTCTCCTTACGATAATAAATGTCGTACACAAGCTCACGCGGCAAATCTAGCCGCTACAAGCAATACACATAGAGTTCACTATCAATTAATTAAGAACTATTCTATATGAAGCTTTCAGGGGCATTAAAAGCGAAATAATAGAAGTAATATAACTGCGTATTATCACCTTTATGTTCAATAGGCCGCTAAAAAACGATTTATCTAAATAAAAAACTCCAATTTAGAATTTATTAATTTTAATTCGGCATAAATTCACAAACAAAAAATTTCAGGCTGCTATATTTTACAACGCTATTTTGAAAAAATGGTAGGCATTGAAAAGTAAAAACCTTGAACCAAATCGAATGTGATTTTTTTAACGCTTTTCCATTCTTGTTCATTTTCAACCCCCTCCATTATGATGTGGACATTTCCCTTTCTTATTTTTTTTATCTGTTTTTCGAGATCAAATTGATTATCTTCGATATGCCTTCTGATCAAAGATCGATCAATCTTTACATATTTTGGTTTTACATCACTTATTCTTTTTAGATTTGACTCATCCATTCCGTAATCATCGACCGCAAATTGCCATCCTCTTTGTCTATATTCTTCTAGTCCTAAAGTGAATAATTTGGAATCGATTGAAGCTGATTCGGTTATCTCCGCGACCAACGATGAATGGGAAACCCCCAGAATACTCGGAAGTAATGACACTAAATCCATCCTTTCTTTATCTGATGAAACTATTTCCAATGATTTTGGTGTTATGTTGAAAAATAGCTTCATATCTTTGTATTTAGAGATGGCAAAATTTCTTAGATGAAGGCTGTAAAGGACAACATTAAGGTTAGCTTCTTCATATCTTGTCTGATATTTGCAGAAAAACTCACTTAGTGAAGCAGGTTTATTTTCTTTCGATACCCTAACTAGTGACTCAACTCCAGCAACATCTTCAGATGATTTTTCATGAATAGTTTGAAAGGCACTGAAAGCCTTAAAATCATCTATAATAGCGACATAAACATCACCCTCTAAGTATAGAGAATTTCGAATTTCTTCTCTTGTCAATAAGCTTTTACGGCCTTTTAATTTCACGTCTAAACTTCCATTGTATCTTTGGGTGTAAAATGTATTGTAACCAAAAATATAGTGCTGGCTACAACCGACATCCCGCCACCCTAAATAGATATCATTCTTGGGGATGTAGGTCACAATTAGTAAGGTTGAGATGATTATGTATTGAGTATTAGCAAGTTTCCATGCCATATTAGTATTTTATCTTTCACGAACGTGTAGCTAAACCCTTCGAAAGAACCACCAAAATCACGTGCTAAATATCGACTATAAGATAATGATTTGAAAATAAAGAGCTATAACTGCGCATAACGCATGCTATGTAAGATAGGACGGTTCGCTACGTAAAATCTAGCGAACCAACGCCCACCAAAAGTTATTCTAGGCGCGTAGTTACCCTAAATAAATATTACCAGGTAATATTTATTTATACCCCGATCAACTGCGTGTTTTCACCTTTATGTTCAACAGGCCGTACAGGGACTATTTTTATCTAAATACAAAAAACCTCCAATTAGGAGGTTGTTTTGTATTTATCGGCTTGGGTTCTCAAGCATTGCGTATTTTAGCTTTTCACTTAAATCGACTGATTTATTTTTCTTTTTAAACATTTTCAATAAGAATGACATTATAATTTCCACATCTATATTTCGATATGAATATACTGAATGCAACTTATAAAAAACAGGTTCACTCCATCACATTTTACCGTTATGGAAGACTAAAGTACTGTTTAATTTGCGCATTTCAACTGCGCATTATCACCTTTATGTTCAATAGGCCGCATATCGACGATTTCATTCCAAGATCTAAAAAGCCCCCAATGAGGATAACGCCGATCAGTTAAGGAAAGTATGATCGGTTGAGTGGTTCACAATACCCTCTTTCGTATAGATTGAGGGTATTTTTTCTTGTTCATCCTGCGGTAAAAAATCCACTGATAATTGGATAACTCAGCAGGTAAACTGACTGCCTGACTGCCTGACTGCCTGACTGCCTGATTGCCATTGGCAACACATGACTTTCACCATGCCTGATATTTTCTGGGTGTTATTTTTCAATAACCGTTTTTTATTAAACCAAATATGCCAACTCGCGGTTGATAACTTACTTTATGCAGCTAAAAAACGCGGGTTAACCATCGGTATATTTTGCGCTATCCACACCTATGGTCGCCGATTAACATGGCATCCTCATGTCCACGTATCTGTCACGTTAGGTGGCCTCGATGAGAAAGGTAAATGGCGTGCTATTGAGTTTATCCATGAAAAAGTAGAGCAGCGTTGGCGTAATAATCTTTGTGACCTTTTACTCGCTGAATACGAAAACCTTAATGTTAATCAAAATAGCTATCGTGATTATGATGAGTGGCGTCGATTTATTCATGGTCAACGTAAACGTTTTTGGCATGTGCACTTTGCCCAGCTAACTAAAGATCCAAATAGTACGATCAATTATCTGGGGCGGTATTTAAAACGGCCACCTATATCGGGTATGCGGTTAAGCCACTATCGTGGTGAAGCAACACTTTCATTTAAATACTTAAATCATCGCACTGGTGAATATGAAGAAGAGCGCCTATCACAGGAAGAATTGATTCGCAGAATAATACAACACATCCCTGAAAAGGGCTTCAAAATGATACGTCATTATGGTTTTTAGCGAACCGCATGGTTAGCTCATTATTAGGTAAAGTCCGAGATGCTTTAGGGATGAAAAAGCTAACGCCAATCGCGCGGTTACGCTATGGATAAATGTTAAAAAGCTTTTTAAATCAGGACCCATTTACCTGTATTTTATGTGGCGGGAAAATGGTATTTCGTCTATTTATTGCGGGTAAAGGTAGGGAAAGTTTGGTTGAAGAGGCATTTGATAATTGTTAGAAAATAGCGTTGTGGGATAGAGCTATTCTAAAAACTCAGGCTCTACGCGTCTTTGCGTGGAATGCTTAAAAAGCAGTCACTCCAGGAGCAAAGCGAGTCATACCAGTGGTATCCACGAGTAACCGTTGAAATAGCTTAGTGGGCTCTGATAATCCATAGCATCGTCGTTTCAATACTTTGACTCGATTATTGAATCCTTCGACAAATCCGCTGGTATGTCGCGCGATAAATAGTTAGTAATTTGCTCCTGATAATTCACCAAAGTTCGAATAAACCGGTTAAAACAAGTGAGCTTAGAAGTTGTCACGCTATTTACCCATTCGATCATCTTTACCTTCGCGGCCTCAGGGGAAATATGACTGTCGAATATCCCACTGAGTTGACGACTAAACTGATATCCTTGCTTCAATTTCGGTGAGACTGAAAACAGCGGTTCAACAACCGTCTTCTCTTCATCAGTGAAATAATCTTTTTGTTTCCTCAGCAGGGATATAGCTGGTTTTAACTCTGCATACTCTTCCGCCGTAAGCTCTTTTCTTAATCGTTTCAGCTCGGACTTTCGTAAACTAACGAGACTCTTTCGATACAACTTACGGACATGAAAACGGTCAGCGACAATGGGAATAGTCTTATTGAATACAGCTTTACAAGCATTCATATAACCATCGTATAAATCACAACATACGGCTCTGACACTGTTGCGTAATGATATCGGAATTGTACGTAAGAACCGGATAACATTGGACATTTCACGCCCATTGACGACACCTAGTATGTTAACCTTATCATCCACTCGGTAGGTTATAAGTGTGACAAAATCTCGATAACCTTTCTTCATACTGATCTCATCGAGCCCTAAAACACCCAGTGTTTTAATTGTCGAAAAATCGATATCGGTTTCAATATAGCGATCAATTAAGGCATCAACGGTATGATAATCTACATCAGCTTTACGACTGACATCCGCGACGGTCGAATTGACCAACTCAAACAGCAAGTGATGCTCTAATGGTTTGGTTAATTTTCCTTTAGCATCATACCAATCCAGTTTTTCGGTTGTGGTAGGGCCCCCATCACAATGCTCACATCGACCCCTGCGAGGAATGATTTCAATGATCGTATCTCTGCCAAACATGGGCAAATGTCGCAATCGTAATTTACGACCCAAGCCATGTGATTTAGTCGGTTTGCCACATTGACGACAGAGGAGGTGTTTTCGTGTACTTTCAACTGTAATAGTGATCTCACGTACCGATAAATCAGTGTGGACGTCGATCACTTTCACATCTGGTAACCCTAATAGTTCCGCTGTAATATTGAGTGAACCAGAAGGAATACCGAACATAGAAAATACCTATTTGTGTCATGATTTAAAGTGACACAAGTTTACTAAAATTAATTATTCCACGCAAAGACGCGTAGAGCCCAAATATTTCTAATGCCAAAAATATGAACTTAAGTGTTTATAAATTTGGTGGCGACTCAACATGGTATAAATTGGAAAACAATCTCTTTGCCCCCATCGAGCCATAGTTAATAGAGATCACGTCCTTCCAAACCGGATTTAGCATTTAAATTCATGCGATAATTGGAACTTGAAAAGCAAAGGTAGCCCCATCGGTTAAAGTCAGTTCTACGTCACGAACCATCTCGATAAAACAACTATCTTGGTCCACTTGGTAATCCAGTTTCTCAGCCTGCTCAAACAGTGCTTCAATCGCTGCGGCGTAGGCAACCTCTGATACCAGATAAACTTCACAGCATAGGTAGTAACCCTCTGGTATATAGTGGTCAAAATGTTCACTGGATACTTGCCAGTTCCCAACAGTATAAGAGATGTCTTTCCATGGACGGTCTAATTCTGCAATTGGGGTCGCACCCAACAATTGCGTGCTTTTTTCGCCGATAGTTTCGAAAAGCACATCCCAGTCAAAATCGGGCATGTGCTGTACTTTCATTCCCCGAGCTGGGTACCAGACCAACTCACATGGCAGAGACTGTGCCAACTGCTTTTCTAATGAATGGTCTTTACCTGGATGAGCGAGTTTCTCCAAGAGTTGAGAGGTTTCTTTAGGGGTTCCTGAAGAAATAAGATCGCGAATGTTTTTCGCTGTCATTCCGAGTTCTCGCTTGAGCGCCTTTGCCATAGCCTGTGAGGAAGAATAGCCACACAAATGAGCGATTTCAGTGATCTTTTTACTGTCATCCATAAACAGCAGATTAACTGCATATTGCAGACGAACTCGGCTTAAATATTGTCCCGGTGTTTCATTGAACAGCAGGGTAAACTGACGATGAAAATGGTATGGGGAAATGGCACATTGCTCGGCAATTTGTTCCCAGGACAGACTTTCCGCCAATGTGTCATGCATTAAAAACAGAGCGGTTTCAAAACGTTTTCTATGGTGCTCTGGAAGAGACGCAAGCAGCGCCACCTCAGGAACCAGTGCATAAGGTGTATCGGCAGAATCAGTCATAGCATAAGTCAGAATATGTTCGTAACTTCTACCCTAACGATTAGTGGTGGTAAAAGCAACCTGCAGGCTGATAATCATGACACAGCCTCTTGCGCGATAGCGCTTGGTGCTAACTCATCTAGTGATTTTTTCCTGTTGAGACAGCCCAAAAGTACCGGAATCAAAATCAGGGTAACGGTTGTGGCAAACAGCTCACCAAATACCAGAGAAACGGCAGCAGGCTTAAGGTATTGAGCCTGTTCGGCTGTTTCACTTAGCAGTGGGAGCAAGCCACATACTGTAGTAATGGTGGTGAGGAATATGGCCCTCATTCGGTTGGTTCCTGCAGCGATTAACGCCTGATTAAGTGGTATACCTGCGCGATATTCAGAGTTAAAACGCGTGATCAGTAGCAGAGAGTCGTTAATAACGATACCTGTCATCGCCATCATTCCAAACATGGACAATATACTGATCGGCAAATCCATCAGGTAGTGGCCGAAAATTGCGCCTGCAAAACCAAATGGGATAACAGCCATAATAATGAACGGTTGCCAGTAAGACTTCAGCGGCACAGCAAGAAGAATGTAAACCAGCACGACAGTGAGTAGCATCGCGGACTTAAACCCTTGCTGTACTTCTCCAACCTCCTCAAACTCACCACCGACTTTAATGCTTACGCCGGGATAGCGCTGTAGCAAAGAGTTTATAGCCGGAGCCAGCTGCTGCATAGTTTTCTCAGGAGACTGGATATTACGGTTTTGATTCCAGTATACGTTAACCACTTGTTCACGATTGCGTCGATACAGGATCTCAGGCTCTCGCTCAGTGCTCAACATAGCGATATCTCCCAATGATACGGTTTGTCCGTTTGGCAGCATGATCGGGGTTTTCAGCAGCTGCACTTGCGTTGTCCGTTCACTCTGAGGGTATCGGACGATCACTTTGGTCTCTTGCCCCTGTTCAAGCAGTCGATGAATTTCTCTTTGACCAAACGCTTCGCCGGCCAGTCGCGCAATTTTGTCCTGTGTCAGTCCTAGCTGACGACCATAAGCGTTGAGAGTAATACGGATTTGCTCTTGTCCACCTTTGCCATCATCGAACACATCCGTAACCCCCAGCTGCTCTGCTAATCGCTTCGCCAATGCAGTTGCCACTTGTTTGGCTAACTCGCGGTCCGATGCTGAAACGCTGATAAAGGTACCGCCAGCTGGCGCATCTGCCGAAGTGAATTTTACCGAGTATGCGCCCTCTATTTGCCCTGTTAACTTCCGCCATTCATTCGTGAGCTGATTACCCGGTAATGTGGAAAGTGCCTCATTAGTCAACTCTGCAGTCACTTCAATATCGCCATAACCGTCTGACCAGGCCAGTAAGTTCACCAGTGGCTTTTCTGCCAACTGATAGTCGTGGAGCAAAGAATCATTCAGTTGCAATGCGGTCAGCTCTAGTTTATCCAGTGCCTTAGCTTGCAAAGGTAGCGGTGCGCCATCTTCTAATGTCAATTTAGCTGTAACGTATCTTCCCGGTATTTCAGGGAAAATAGCGCTTCGGATCGTACCTGTTGACCACATTCCGTATGCAAGGACGATAAATGCACTAAAAACGAGTAGAGACGCAAACTTATTGTACAAGGCTGTCTGCAGTAACGGGCGATAGAAGCCTTGGTTTATTTTATTTAATCCGCCTTGAGCGATAGCCTGAATGCGTGCAATGAGGCCTGATTTTTTGTGGCTGATCTTCATTTCTGCTAAGTGGGAAGGCAGAATAAACTTACTTTCAATCAAAGAGAAAAACAGTGCAAAAATAACCACGGCAGAGAAGCCTGCCAGCAGCTTGGCAAAGTCATTGTTGATCCATAGCATTGGCGAGAAGGCTGCGATAGTTGTAAGTACGCCAAATACAGTCGCAACCGAAACGGAATGCACGCCTTTCCACGCTGCTTCTCTGGTATTGGAGCGTTTTTGACGCTCAGAATGAATGGCTTCGCCGACGACTACCGCATCATCGACCAAAATTCCGAGCACCAGAATAAAACCGAATAAAGTAATGTCATTAATACTGTAATTCATGATGTTCATCGCGCTCAGTGTGCCGAACAGTGCAACAGGAATCCCGATCGCGACACAGAAAGCAAGTTTAAGTTCGAGGAACAACCCCAACAAAATGACGACAATTAATAGCCCCTGCCACGCGTTGTCACCCAAACGAAACAACTGCTCTTCGATATAAGGTGCCATATCGGCCATGGTTGACAGAGTTACATCGTCTGGCAAGCCTGCACGCTCAGTGTCTAGCGTCTCTTGTATCGCTTCACTGACATGCATTAAATTATCTGTCTGACGAGTGCTAACTAACAGTGCAATGGCATTTTCGCCGTTGTTACGAACAATCGCGCCGCTGTCTTCATAATCTCTGGTCAGATTCGCTAATTCACCTAGGCGAATGCTTCCCGTTGGGGTAGAAAGTACTTCTAATGCGTGCAGCTTTTGTAAATCATCAGCGTAACCATCACCGCGCACGACCATACGGCCTTTGGCGCTTTTTAGCTCACCGGTTCTCGCTTCTAATGACGATTGTTCAATTTTATCAGCCAGATCTTCCAGATTTAGGCCTACATTGCGCAATTTGTCGATATCTGGTTCAATTATCAGTAAAGGTGCACGGCTACCCCAGTTAGACACTTTAGAGACTTGAGGATGCTTCTTCAAAGCTAGCTCAACTTGTCTCGCGATCGGCTGTAACTGGCTATCAGATCTTGGCGCAGAAATGATCACAAACGCTGCAAGGTTGGTAAATTCGTCACGAGTTACCTGAGGGGGGGCAGCCTGAACCGGAAAACCACTGATGGCATTGACCTGATTTCTCACGTCATTAAGTAGCTTATCTAGCTTGGCATCGGCGGTTTTTCTGACTCGGACTGTCGCCAGTCCAGCAGTGGATTGGCTGGTGATCTGTTTGATGCCAGCAATACCACTGATCGATTCTTCAATACGCTGAGTCACACTCTCATCGATCTGCTTTGCACTGCCTCCGGGATAAGCCACATTAATCACCAGACTGGATGGTGCGATCTGCGGAAAGGATTCGACACGAAGTTGTCCAAACGCCAATACACCACTTGCGATGATGGCGAGCATCAGCAAGTTGGCACCAACCGGGTTATTGATAAACCATTTTGTTAGCCAGTTCATCGAATATTCTCCTTACTTGCCAGCGTGCTAATCGCCATTTCTAAGGCAACTTTCGTTCCCGGCAGCATAGATAGCAAGGGATAGGTGACCACCTGCCGTTCTTGCTGCGGGTTGTCTTTAAACACGACATAAGCATGATGGCGGTTTTCTTCTATTAAGATGACGCTTTCTTTACGCAGTTTATCGCTTTCATCAATAGTCCAGACCTGACCGTCTCTAGTCAGGGTGCTGAGAGGTATCTCAGTTACTGAATCACGTACAGCCAGAGTGATCTCAACCTCGACTTGTTGGTTAGGCAGTAATCTAGGCGTTTGCTGATACGGCTGATTAACGGCCAGCACAACTTGCCTTTGGCGGCTGGAGGTATCTACCTGCGGGGCGACATAACGCACCGAAGTTGGCCAGTTCTGTCCTTGTCTGTCAGTGACCTGAACTTCCGGTTTTTCCAGTACGGCTGTGATTGCTGACCACTGAAGTTCAGGCACGGGCAAATACACATCCAGGCTGTCGCTGGCGGCTAATTTAAGCATTGTTTCCCCGGCTCCGACCTGTTGGCCAGGACTAACATCACGACGTAGAATCACTGCATCAAATGGTGCAGTGACAGTGGCATCTTCCAGATATTTATTCGCACTGACGTAGGCCTTTCTGGCCTGCAAAAGTTCGGCTTTAGCGAATGCAATCTGCGGTTCACGGCGGGCATAAGCAGAGCTTTTCTTGTGAGAGAGCATTTTAAGTGCGACCGTTTGTTCATGCTGTTCTCGTTGAAAGTTAAGTTCAGCTTGTTTCAGTGCGCCATGGGCCTGAGCAAGTTGTGACTTAAGGTGTGTGGTATCGAGTCTAGCCAGTATATCGCCTTTCTTTACTAGTGTTCCAGGTTCGGTTTGCTCGGCTAACCACAGTAACTTTGCATTGCTTTGCGCTTTGATTTCAATCTGCCAGCGAGCGTGTGTCGTACCCAATAAAGTAATGGTTGGGCGATATGCTTGCGGTACTGCCTGAGTTACTGAAACAGGCTGCCTAACCCGTTCTTTCGTGATCGGCTGAACAGGTTCTGGTTCCAATATAACGACCAGAGCAGCTGCGCCTAGCATCAAACTGAGGCCCAATACAATCGGAAGTATTTTGTTCATTTTCATTGATTGATCTCCTGTTGTAGCTCGGTAGAGGGAGTGGATGCTCTCTTATTGAGGCGCTGGCTGATCTCAGTTAAGCGAGACAGGGTTTGCAGTGTGATAGGCAGTAAGACCGCAGCTTCTACAAACTCCAGTGAATAGGTCACGATAGAGAAGATTTGTCCCGCAGTAGGGTCTCGAATCAGAGTAGACAGCCAGAGATTGATGATGACGAAGCTGAACAGTACTAAAAAAATTAAGCCATATACGATAGCTTCAGCGTCGGAAATCATAATTTCCCGGCATTTAATACGCTCAAGGTGGCGACGTACACCGCAAAAGGGTATGCGAGACAAGACTGTAACCTGATGTTCCATTCGGTTGTTTAGCGAACTGTTAAGCCGGATAAAATATCCATGGAATCGGGCATACACTATTAGCATCACTACTCCGGCGATTACCGCGCTGATCCCGAGCTTTATATGAAAAATAGCGAGAATGATGACAGAAGCAATTAGCTGTATAACGGCTGTCAGCAATGGCGGAATATCGTTTTCAAGGAAATCGACCAGCTCTCTGGACATGTCGAGTCGGGCATTGCGGGTAGACAAGTTTCTGGTAGACATCGGGTGATGGCGCATTTGGTTATCGACGGCTTCGCCCACTTCCACACGAATAGCACCATAAACACGGGTATCATAGAAACGGCGAACCACTGACACGACAACAAGTAATGTCAGCAGAGCAGCCAGAAAATACAGATCCGTTAATTCGCCATTCAATAAGCTGTCGATAGTAAACCCGACGGAAAGAGGCAGCAGTACCATTAGTATATTTTCCAATGCGACCATTAACCAGGTAATGGTGACCTTATCTTTGTGATTTTTCAGGATAGACCTGACGGTAAATTCAGTGGTGACGGGCACTATAAATGCTCCTGTTTATCTATTTGGAGCAATTATGTCTAAATTGAATAATAAAAAAGTGTCCCAGGTTGCTGAAGTAAGAGTAGGAGTTTGTTGTATTTTAGAGCTGATTTGTTTTTTTGAAATTTGCAATATTATTTCTAATTCGAACGCTGAATATTGAAGTTAAAGCTCTAAGCCAGTTCTGTCCAGAAATAAGTTACGTGACTTGCTGGCTAATGTGTGAACACCAAGGGACTTTGTCGTACCATAACTACCAAGCGACTCTGTCGTTTTTATAATTACCAAGGGAAATTGACGGATCAAATTTTGGCTCTACGCGTCTTTGCGTGGAATAATTAATTTTAGTAAACTTGTGTCACTTTAAATCATGACACAAATAGGTATTTTCTATGTTCGGTATTCCTTCTGGTTCACTCAATATTACAGCGGAACTATTAGGGTTACCAGATGTGAAAGTGATCGACGTCCACACTGATTTATCGGTACGTGAGATCACTATTACAGTTGAAAGTACACGAAAACACCTCCTCTGTCGTCAATGTGGCAAACCGACTAAATCACATGGCTTGGGTCGTAAATTACGATTGCGACATTTGCCCATGTTTGGCAGAGATACGATCATTGAAATCATTCCTCGCAGGGGTCGATGTGAGCATTGTGATGGGGGCCCTACCACAACCGAAAAACTGGATTGGTATGATGCTAAAGGAAAATTAACCAAACCATTAGAGCATCACTTGCTGTTTGAGTTGGTCAATTCGACCGTCGCGGATGTCAGTCGTAAAGCTGATGTAGATTATCATACCGTTGATGCCTTAATTGATCGCTATATTGAAACCGATATCGATTTTTCGACAATTAAAACACTGGGTGTTTTAGGGCTCGATGAGATCAGTATGAAGAAAGGTTATCGAGATTTTGTCACACTTATAACCTACCGAGTGGATGATAAGGTTAACATACTAGGTGTCGTCAATGGGCGTGAAATGTCCAATGTTATCCGGTTCTTACGTACAATTCCGATATCATTACGCAACAGTGTCAGAGCCGTATGTTGTGATTTATACGATGGTTATATGAATGCTTGTAAAGCTGTATTCAATAAGACTATTCCCATTGTCGCTGACCGTTTTCATGTCCGTAAGTTGTATCGAAAGAGTCTCGTTAGTTTACGAAAGTCCGAGCTGAAACGATTAAGAAAAGAGCTTACGGCGGAAGAGTATGCAGAGTTAAAACCAGCTATATCCCTGCTGAGGAAACAAAAAGATTATTTCACTGATGAAGAGAAGACGGTTGTTGAACCGCTGTTTTCAGTCTCACCGAAATTGAAGCAAGGATATCAGTTTAGTCGTCAACTCAGTGGGATATTCGACAGTCATATTTCCCCTGAGGCCGCGAAGGTAAAGATGATCGAATGGGTAAATAGCGTGACAACTTCTAAGCTCACTTGTTTTAACCGGTTTATTCGAACTTTGGTGAATTATCAGGAGCAAATTACTAACTATTTATCGCGCGACATACCAGCGGATTTGTCGAAGGATTCAATAATCGAGTCAAAGTATTGAAACGACGATGCTATGGATTATCAGAGCCCACTAAGCTATTTCAACGGTTACTCGTGGATACCACTGGTATGACTCGCTTTGCTCCTGGAGTGACTGCTTTTTAAGCATTCCACGCAAAGACGCGTAGAGCCTGAGTTTTTAGAATAGCTCTATCCCACAACGCTATTTTCTAACAATTATCAAATGCCTCTTCAACCAAACTTTCCCTACCTTTACCCGCAATAAATAGACGAAATACCATTTTCCCGCCACATAAAATACAGGTAAATGGGTCCTGATTTAAAAAGCTTTTTAACATTTATCCATAGCGTAACCGCGCGATTGGCGTTAGCTTTTTCATCCCTAAAGCATCTCGGACTTTACCTAATAATGAGCTAACCATGCGGTTCGCTAAAAACCATAATGACGTATCATTTTGAAGCCCTTTTCAGGGATGTGTTGTATTATTCTGCGAATCAATTCTTCCTGTGATAGGCGCTCTTCTTCATATTCACCAGTGCGATGATTTAAGTATTTAAATGAAAGTGTTGCTTCACCACGATAGTGGCTTAACCGCATACCCGATATAGGTGGCCGTTTTAAATACCGCCCCAGATAATTGATCGTACTATTTGGATCTTTAGTTAGCTGGGCAAAGTGCACATGCCAAAAACGTTTACGTTGACCATGAATAAATCGACGCCACTCATCATAATCACGATAGCTATTTTGATTAACATTAAGGTTTTCGTATTCAGCGAGTAAAAGGTCACAAAGATTATTACGCCAACGCTGCTCTACTTTTTCATGGATAAACTCAATAGCACGCCATTTACCTTTCTCATCGAGGCCACCTAACGTGACAGATACGTGGACATGAGGATGCCATGTTAATCGGCGACCATAGGTGTGGATAGCGCAAAATATACCGATGGTTAACCCGCGTTTTTTAGCTGCATAAAGTAAGTTATCAACCGCGAGTTGGCATATTTGGTTTAATAAAAAACGGTTATTGAAAAATAACACCCAGAAAATATCAGGCATGGTGAAAGTCATGTGTTGCCAATGGCAATCAGGCAGTCAGGCAGTCAGGCAGTCAGGCAGTCAGTTTACCTGCTGAGTTATCCAATTATCAGTGGATTTTTTACCGCAGGATGAACAAGAAAAAATACCCTCAATCTATACGAAAGAGGGTATTGTGAACCACTCAACCGATCATACTTTCCTTAACTGATCGGCGTTATCCTCATTGGGGGCTTTTTAGATCTTGGAATGAAATCGTCGATATGCGGCCTATTGAACATAAAGGTGATAATGCGCAGTTGAAATGCGCAAATTAAACAGTACTTTAGTCTTCCATAACGGTAAAATGTGATGGAGTGAACCTGTTTTTTATAAGTTGCATTCAGTATATTCATATCGAAATATAGATGTGGAAATTATAATGTCATTCTTATTGAAAATGTTTAAAAAGAAAAATAAATCAGTCGATTTAAGTGAAAAGCTAAAATACGCAATGCTTGAGAACCCAAGCCGATAAATACAAAACAACCTCCTAATTGGAGGTTTTTTGTATTTAGATAAAAATAGTCCCTGTACGGCCTGTTGAACATAAAGGTGAAAACACGCAGTTGATCGGGGTATAAATAAATATTACCTGGTAATATTTATTTAGGGTAACTACGCGCCTAGAATAACTTTTGGTGGGCGTTGGTTCGCTAGATTTTACGTAGCGAACCGTCCTATCTTACATAGCATGCGTTATGCGCAGTTATAGCTCTTTATTTTCAAATCATTATCTTATAGTCGATATTTAGCACGTGATTTTGGTGGTTCTTTCGAAGGGTTTAGCTACACGTTCGTGAAAGATAAAATACTAATATGGCATGGAAACTTGCTAATACTCAATACATAATCATCTCAACCTTACTAATTGTGACCTACATCCCCAAGAATGATATCTATTTAGGGTGGCGGGATGTCGGTTGTAGCCAGCACTATATTTTTGGTTACAATACATTTTACACCCAAAGATACAATGGAAGTTTAGACGTGAAATTAAAAGGCCGTAAAAGCTTATTGACAAGAGAAGAAATTCGAAATTCTCTATACTTAGAGGGTGATGTTTATGTCGCTATTATAGATGATTTTAAGGCTTTCAGTGCCTTTCAAACTATTCATGAAAAATCATCTGAAGATGTTGCTGGAGTTGAGTCACTAGTTAGGGTATCGAAAGAAAATAAACCTGCTTCACTAAGTGAGTTTTTCTGCAAATATCAGACAAGATATGAAGAAGCTAACCTTAATGTTGTCCTTTACAGCCTTCATCTAAGAAATTTTGCCATCTCTAAATACAAAGATATGAAGCTATTTTTCAACATAACACCAAAATCATTGGAAATAGTTTCATCAGATAAAGAAAGGATGGATTTAGTGTCATTACTTCCGAGTATTCTGGGGGTTTCCCATTCATCGTTGGTCGCGGAGATAACCGAATCAGCTTCAATCGATTCCAAATTATTCACTTTAGGACTAGAAGAATATAGACAAAGAGGATGGCAATTTGCGGTCGATGATTACGGAATGGATGAGTCAAATCTAAAAAGAATAAGTGATGTAAAACCAAAATATGTAAAGATTGATCGATCTTTGATCAGAAGGCATATCGAAGATAATCAATTTGATCTCGAAAAACAGATAAAAAAAATAAGAAAGGGAAATGTCCACATCATAATGGAGGGGGTTGAAAATGAACAAGAATGGAAAAGCGTTAAAAAAATCACATTCGATTTGGTTCAAGGTTTTTACTTTTCAATGCCTACCATTTTTTCAAAATAGCGTTGTAAAATATAGCAGCCTGAAATTTTTTGTTTGTGAATTTATGCCGAATTAAAATTAATAAATTCTAAATTGGAGTTTTTTATTTAGATAAATCGTTTTTTAGCGGCCTATTGAACATAAAGGTGATAATACGCAGTTATATTACTTCTATTATTTCGCTTTTAATGCCCCTGAAAGCTTCATATAGAATAGTTCTTAATTAATTGATAGTGAACTCTATGTGTATTGCTTGTAGCGGCTAGATTTGCCGCGTGAGCTTGTGTACGACATTTATTATCGTAAGGAGACCGCTTGGAATTTATGTTGGTGGTAGTTAGTTCGCTAGATTTCACGTAGCGAAACATTATCTTGTTCTCGATCTTACATAACATGCGTTATACGCGACAGGAAGTTAATTTGACTAAAAATTCTGATTTATAGAGCTAGAAAACAATATATTCGTTACAATCAGATACATAGCATATAAATAAGAGGGAATTATGAAATATATTACGGTATTAGGTGCTTTAACAACTATTGTATTAACCGCAAACGTTCAAGCAAATCAAGATGTTTCAGGATTCTACGTTGGTGGTGGTGTTGGTTCAACAGATGCTAAACTAGAAACCATTGGGACTTCGTATTCGGTTGACACCGACGGTTCAACACTGAAATTCATTGGTGGTTATCAATTCAATCGTATCGTCGCTATTGAAGCACAGTATACTTCATATGGTAAAATAGGTGACGCAACAGCTTTAAATAGCTGGGAACCTACTACTATATCTTTAGCGGCAAATCTTGGTTACACATTTGAAAATGGTTTACGCCCATTTGGTGTGATTGGTTTATCTTCCCTCGATTTAAATGAAAAAATTAAAACCCTAGATGACAGTAGCGCGACAGCAGTTCGTTTTGGTGCAGGTCTAGAGTATACACCAGCGGCATTATCAGACGTCAGTTTCCGCGCTGGTTATGAAGCTGATGCTTTTACTATTGATGGTGGCGCTGCTTCTGATGTGGATGTACTCATTGGTTCTGTATATGTAGCAGCATCTTACAAATTCTAATTTATTATTTTAGATTAGTATGGTGAAGTAAATTATTGAAATAGGCCTCCTAATTGGAGGCTTTTTAGATCTTGGGATAAAATCGTCCCTGAGCGGCCTATTGAACATAAAGGTGAAAACACGCAGTTGATCGGGGTATAAAATAAATATTACCTAGTAATATTTATTTTGACTAACTAAGCGTCTGAAATTATTTTT
>Ga0209292_1003483_pt1 | contig 17239 bp, 15 predicted proteins | sample GOMGulsemesocosm_2_FD_184634 | JGI IMG/M metagenome (GOLD analysis project Ga0209292, IMG submission 184634) | Methane-oxidizing microbial communities from mesocosms in the Gulf of Mexico - GOM9C Gulf of Mexico (SPAdes) (version 2) | ecosystem: Environmental > Aquatic > Marine > Cold seeps... | reverse complement strand
ATCCAAGCTCTGATCATTGGTATGGGCGGCGCATTTGTTTGCTACAAAGGTCACTTCTTCGCTGAGCGCGTATTCAAAATCGATGACCCTCTGGGTGCGGTTGCAGTACACGGTTACGCAGGTGTATATGGCCTAATCGTTGCTGGCTTCATGCTGTGGGGCTACCCTGCATCCATGAACCCTGACTATGCTCATGTTTCTCCACTGGGTCAGTTGGCTGGTGCAGCAATCATGTTCGGTCTGCTGGGCTTCCTGCCAGGCTTCATCATCGCGAAAATTCTGAATGCCTTCGGTGTTCTGCGTATACCCCGCGGTGTGGAACTGGCTGGTCTTGACCTGAAAGAAATCCATACCCGTTACGAAGAGAAAGAAGAGCTTCGTGCAGCATTGGCTAAAGAGCCAATGAGTTAACGGTTAATTTACCGAATATTCCTGATAAGAGAATAGGAGAAGGATTATGTCTACAGGACTTGAAAACTGGTCTAACCCTGAAACAATCGGTGCAATCTATCCGTTTGTTGGATCCGAGATGTTAATGTTCGGCCTTTTACTTGCGATTTGGTTACTGTGGCACATTGTGTGTTCAGTAATTGAAGGACAGGAGTTGGCCGAAGACCTTAGCACTCTGGCTGGTAAGCCATTACCGGGTGAAGAGTACGGCGATAATTAATATTGCCAACCCTTAACCGGGACTAGAAAGACAAACGCCCCCTACAGGAAACTGCAGGGGGCGTTTTTATTTATGGCGCTAAAGTCATTATGTCTAATTTGTTATAGCGAAAAATACGCAGAGAGGTATCCCTTTCAACAACGCTGAAAAAAGTCGCAAAGAACCTTAAAGTGGGCTAATAAGCAAAGGAGAAATAAAGTAAAAGCTGAATATTAAATCTAAATCTTGATGGTACTCACCACAACCAAGCTGCGCCCCTCACACCACTGGAATCACCATATTTTGCTCGCAATAATTTCGTCTCACAGTGATCAGTAAAAACATAACGCGACCAATGCTGCGGCACTTGCACATAAAGGCTTTCAATATTGGACAAACCGCCGCCCAACACTATGACGTCTGGATCGATCACATTAATAACGGTCGCCAAAGCCGCAGCCAACAAGTCACTATACTGCCCTACCAACTTCAGAGCTTGCTCATCTCCAGCTATTGCAGCAGAGGAGATCTGCGTTGCGTTAATAGCTTTATTTGCATGCTCTCGATAACTTCGCTCAAAAGCAGCTCCTGACAACCAAGTTTCAATACAATTATTCCGTCCACAGTAACAATTTCGCGATTGCGTTTGGCCAAAAAACTCTAAAATAGTTGAAGGCATAGGGTTATGCCCCCATTCACCGGCAATACTATTAGGCCCTGATAGCAGTTTATGGTTAAAAACAATACCACCACCAACTCCGGTACCTAAAATAACGCCAAACACACTAGAAGCACCACTAGCCGCCCCATCTCGTGCTTCTGACAGCGTAAAACAATCGGCATCATTGGCAATACGAATATCTCGTTGCAGCAACACCTGTAGATCTTCGCGTAAAAGCTGCCCATTAAGGCAAGTAGAATTACAATTTTTCATCCTGCCGGTTAAATGGGAGACACTACCCGGAGAGCCAATACCAACAGGTAATAACATGGAGCTGATATCACAATCAGTTTCAAGAAGTTCAACCAAGCTGGCGATCGCACTTAATGTGCCACGATAATCATCTTGCGGCGTCGAAACCCTATGACGAAATAAAGTCTCACCCATATCGCCCAGTACAATACCTTCGATTTTTGTACCACCAAGATCAATTCCAATTCGCATTAATCACCCCGGAGGATTAGAAAATGATTAACAGAGCCACCAGCACCATACAGACAACCAGGCTACGCACCTGCAAGCGCTGTAGCGTTTTCAGCTGTTCTCCCTGCCGATTGTTCGTACTACTTGAAATATTGACCTCATCAAACCCCGCTGCCGCTAAACCGGTTTTCAACAGCACTTCATTGGCCGGCATCTTGTAGTCCACAATGATAACCATCAAAACTTTAAAGCAATGACTAAAATTACCTGCTACAGCATAGGTTAACGCTAACAGTCGTACGGGCAGCCATTCCAGCACATGTAATAACTGCAACCCACCATCTTCGACCCCACCTCCATGACGTTGCTCATACAGGCTCAAAAGACGCATAAAAAGAGCTACTAATGGCCCCGCCACTAAATACCAGAAGACAATTACAAACACCTGTTCAAACCACTGATAGAGCAACCCTTTACAGCAGCTAACATGCAGGCTGGAAAAGTCATCTGCCGCAAAGTCCAGCTCACTATTAAACTGTTTTTCTGCATGATGGTAGGCCGACTGATAGTCACCGCTAAGCCAATGCCCCAGATAGTCATCAAGCTGCTCAAACAAATTAACTCGACCAAACGCATAGAATAAAATAATCACTTGAAGCAAGATGCCCGCGAAACCAAACAACCACTCCTTCGTTACGCTTAAAACAAGAGCTGCGGTCACAAGCGGGATCAACAGTGTGATTAACATTGCCAATCTCTGAACACCTGTCAAGGCGGGCTTGATCTTATCATCGAGCCAATAAAACCACTGATCGTGTTTTGAACTAAAATGCCAGCCCAACATTTTATAGGCGCTAACCGTTAGCAGTAAAACCAGAAATATCATGGTGACCTCACATCAGTGCTCTATAACAAACTGCGGAAATGCTGCCAATCAAAGGCATCACCAGGGTCTGTCTTGCGGCCTGGAGCGATATCACTATGCCCAGTAATACGTTCAGGCGTAAGCTTGCTATAGGCCTGCATCAGAGACTTACTTACGTCAGCTAACCTCTGATATTGAATAGCCTCATAGAGCACATCATCAGATCCTTCCAGCTCAATGCCAATAGCAAAATCATTACAGCCTTCATCGCCAAAAAAACAGGATTGGCCCGCATGCCAGGCACGCTTATCAAAGGGGACATATTGAATCATCGTACCGTCACGACGAATCAACAGGTGTGCAGAAACCTCAAGGTTGGAAATCTGTTCAAAATAGGGGTGCTGACAAGGATCTAATTGATTGGTAAACAGTTGGGAAATATACGGGCCACCAAATTCACCCGGTGGCAGGCTGATATTATGGACCACTAACATATCAACACGATTTATCGGACGATCATTGAAGTTGGGAGACACAACCCGCTTGGCGGCATTAAGCCAATGATTCTGAATGGAAAACGGCACCGAAATCCCCAACAAGGTTAATTAAAAGCACAGTATCCCATCAATGATACCTCATTAATGCTTCATTTCGCGCAAATGGCCAATCACCGATTCCAGCGCCCGATCAAACAACAAGGCATTATCCAGCATGCTGATCACTCCTGCTTGGGCCTCTTCAATCAAGCTTGATCGCGTGTGTTCAGCCACTTTTATACCAACCCGGTTTACAAAAATATACTTGCCACTGGCACGAATAATAGCCGCCAGTTTACAACGTGACTTTTCGCCCTTGTCATCAAGAAACTCAACCCAGGCTCCGACGGCCATCGAGTCAACCATAGCAATATGCTCATCATCAGACTCGCCTAGAGCATCCTCATCAAGCGCCTCCAAAACCGGTGCTTCCAAAATAATCAGTGTAGTTTCATCAGGTTCCGAGGCAACAGTTTTGTCAGCTATATCAGAGATCCCGTCTTCCGTAACCCGCATCTCATCAACAGGCTCTTCAACTTCACCTGCTGATTCAGGGTCGCGCTCCGGACTTCTCAAACATGACATATGCACGCTTTCAAGCTCTGAAAACAGCTCCCGCATACGTTTTTTACTGAAAGATATTGAATCCAACCCCTCACGTAAACGCTGTAATAGCGAGGGAATCATTTTTAGTAGCTCACTACGTCGACCAAAACCGGCATCCCTATCGACACTCCAGATCAGGTCGTCAACAACCTGCACCGCAGTCTGCCATGCCTGATCTTCAGTGCCCTGCCTGACATACAACAAGAACAGGTAATTTGACCAACCCTCTCGCAGCAGCTCAACAACCACTTTCGGTAATGCTTTACCGGCTGCCTTGTCATTGATCAGATGTCCGACATCCGCACGCGCTCGCTGTGTTTTACCAAGCCCTTCTTCAGCGTCACGGGTACGCTGTTCGATAAGAGCAGACCTACGCTTTTCCTTCTCGCCAAACTGAGAAAAATCCTCCAGCAAGAGTGTAAAAATTTCAACATTACTATCAAAGTCATCAAGGATACTGGTTACAATATCGTTAACTTTATTGAATAACGCATCGCGACTAACATCGGCTGGCTCATTCCAGCGCAATGCGGCACTAGCCAGTTTATTCAATAATTTTCGAGCAGGATGCGCGCCACGACTAAAAAAACTTTTATCCAGCAAAGCCACTTTGAGCATTGGGATTTGCAAGCGTCCCAGCAATGCCTTCATTGTCACCGGCAGGCTATGATCATCAAGAATATATTCAAACAGCATTGATACCAGGTTCATCGAGTCGTCATCAACTCGACCTACAGCCTGCGGCATCGCACCTCTACTACTATCAACAATATTATGTAACGCTTGCCGTACATCTATCGAAACGGGATGAGCAGTGCTAATGTCAACGTCACTTTGTTGCTGAACCGTAGAGAGCATTGAGACCAGTTCAGCTTGTGATAATACCGGGCCATTATCAGCCACTGGCAAATAATTTATACCAGTCTGAGATTGGACGGGCCTGTTTGCTAACAAGTCCCGAAGCTGGCTGAACACCTCATTTTGATCTGCGGAGGACTTCTCAGCTGATTCCTGCTCGCCTATACTTTCCCTCGTTTTTCTTGCCTTATCTTTTGAGACGGTTACTTTCGGCGCCTTTAACTGCGGCAGCACACCTGATGCGACAAGCGATTCGTTAGCACTGGAATACAGTTCCTCAAGCTCTTCAAGAACATATTTCTCAAACAGCTTAAAAATCATCAGCTTTGCACGAATATCCAGCGACAATTCCTGACAAGCATACTGGAATGATTCACTGAGTTTCGAAGGCCCAATCGGGTTATTTCCTTCATCAATAGTCACCTGAGCCGCCAAAAAGTCCATTCGTTGAATCAGCTGCGGTAATAGACCACCAAAAAGCGTATTAACCTTTGAAACCATGCCGCGGATGGCAACACTTTCCTCCAACTCATCATCCTGCATCAGAGAGAATGTATCGCTCTCCTCCTCTGCAGCAACACTGCTCTGAAAAATCTTATAGTTATCCTGAAGAGAACGAGCAAACAGACTTTCCATGACTTGACGCTTAATACGTACTTTGCGCATGGAATCAAAATACATGGTTTGATCGTCGCTATTTATTGCCTTATCAGCTAATTCAAACAAGGTATCATCGGCACTATCAAACATATTAGCGAGCATACTGGCCAACAGTTTGGTTGCCTGTGCACGCACTTTTCTAAGTGGTTCAGGCAGCAGATCTACAGAGGTTACATTCATAGGTCGTGCACTTTTCAACTCAACACCCATTATCAAAAACTCCGGCTTAACAACGCCAAAGAGTCATTTATTAACTCTTTTCCAATAACAAAAACCTCACTGAAGAGGTATCCCTGCAAAACCCGTTACAGTTAACAATTAGACTTCAGGCACGCCCTCAACACCAAAAAAATAAGCTTATTCAGACATGAAATTTGTTCAACCTAGCAAGAGAACAAACTGGGCTTGCAAGTACTAAACTAGTATAGTTCAAACTGTAAATTTTGTCGTAAAACCATGAGATTAGAACCACCTTCCCGCCTATGGATAACCCACAACAACCCGCACCAGGGAAAAAGTTCGGCAAAGGCATGTGGATTGGCACCTGGCTAGTCGGTTTAGCGATGCTAACCATGTTTTTTGCTCAACAGGAACAGAGCTGGATCAACCCGAATCAGGCTCCGGATTTCCGCACGACACAAGACGGTGCCCAAGAAGTTATTCTGCAGCGCAACAGACAGGGGCACTACATTGTTTCCGGTAGCATTAACGGCACAAATGCAGACTTTTTACTCGATACTGGCGCCACCGACGTTGTTGTTTCAGGAAACCTCGCCAAAGCCTACGGTTTAAAACGCGGTCCGCGTAGCATCGCAAGTACGGCCAACGGTAATATCACTGTTTACGCCACTCGCATTGATCAATTGAGCATCGGAAACATCACGCTTTATCAGGTGAACGCAAGCATAAACCCCGGTATGGACGACCTGATCCTACTCGGAATGAGCGCCCTGAAACAGATTGAGCTAACTCAACGTGGTGATACCTTAACCCTACGACATCACCCAAATTACTAAGTAAACACAGTTATGACGCCTGAAACTCTGAACACCTCCATCCTACAGAATGTAACGCACGCCCTTGCAGAAGATATTGGCAGCGGCGACATCACCGCTCAACTAATTGGCGAGAAAACACAGGCCGTAGCCACTATTATCAGTCGTGAAGAAGCCACATTAGCCGGTATCGCCTGGGCCGACGAAGTTTTCCGGCAAGTTGATCCGGCAATAGAAGTAAACTGGCATTATAACGATGGAGATCAGATAACCGCCAATCAGCCGCTTGTTACCTTGAAAGGTCCTGCACGTTCATTATTAACCGCTGAGCGTAGCGTGATGAATTTTCTGCAAACACTTTCAGGTACAGCCACTTTGTGTCATGACTACTCCGCTTTAGTTGCTGATACAGATGTGAAATTGCTGGACACCCGAAAAACTCTCCCCGGCCTGCGTATTGCCCAAAAATATGCGGTCAGCTGCGGCGGTTGCTTTAACCACCGTATCGGCCTCTATGACGCGTTTTTAATTAAGGAAAACCATATCGCTGCCTGCGGCTCCATTGCCAAAGCCGTTGCAACCGCTCGAGCCAATGAACCTGGCAAGCCAGTGGAGGTGGAAGTTGAAAGCTTAGATGAACTGGAGCAAGCACTGGCAGCCGGTGCTGATACTGTGATGCTTGACAACTTTACGCAGGATGACATGAAAACTGCGGTAGCCACAGCAAACGGACGCTGCAAACTGGAAGCCTCAGGCAACGTTACCCACGAGACACTTCTACCGATCGCCCAAACGGGTGTGGATTACATTTCCATTGGCGCTCTGACCAAGGACTGTAAGGCAATTGATCTATCAATGCGGTTTATTTAACATCTAGGCGTGTTAATACAGCCAGAAAGACCTTCATTGATCTCGAGATGAAAGCTGCTGCACCATCTGAATAATCGGCTGATTCGCATCAGGAAAGTCATATTCTGAAAGGGCGGCGGCAGAGACCCAATGAACAGGCTGCTGCTCACGCCCATAGGCTTCACCGGTAAAATCAGTAACCAGCCAAACATCCAGAAAAACCTGTTTATCAGGATAGTCATGATGGATTTCCAGCAGCTGTTCACAGCTTTTTAGCTCGATACCCAGCTCTTCCTGTAACTCACGCTCAAGTGCCAGTTTAAGGCTTTCATCAGTCTCAACCTTACCACCGGGAAACTCCCACAAACCGCCTTGGTGAACGTGCGCAGGCCGCTTGGAGATCAAGATATGACCGTCACTGTTAATGATCACAGCAACGGCCACATGCACTCGCTCAGTCATGACATGCAAATCAATTACGAGCGGTAATCAGCATTGATAGAAACGTAATCATGAGACAGGTCAGTAGTCCACACAGTTTCGGATACCGAACCACGACTCAGCTCGACTCGAATCAGAATTTCCTCCTGATTCATCACAGCCTGCCCTTGCTCTTCAGTATAGCTTGCCGCAGCACCACCTGATTCGACGATACAAACATCGTCCAAGTAAATATTGATTTGGTTGACGTCCAGGTCACTTAAACCGGCACGCCCAACCGCAGCAAGAATACGCCCCCAGTTAGGATCACTGGCAAACAATGCGGTTTTAATCAACGGCGAGTGGGCAATCGTGTAAGCCACCTGCAGCGATTCATCTGCCGTTTTCCCACCATCAATAGTAACCGTGACAAACTTAGTGGCGCCTTCGCCATCACGCACAATCGCATGGGCCAGTGTCTGCAGCACTGAGGTTACAGCGTCTAAAAATATCTGATAAAGGTTCACATTACTTTTATCAATAGCTGGAGCTGCACTGGCGCCCGAGGCAATAAGTACACAAGCATCGTTGGTGGAGGTGTCGCCATCGACCGTAATGCGGTTAAAGGAGCGTTCGGAGGCCTGAGAAACAATCTCCTGCAATAGCTGTTGCGGAACATCGGCATCGGTCGCCACAAAAGCCAGCATGGTCGCCATATTCGGGCAAATCATACCGGAACCTTTGGATATACCCGTCACATTAATCGTGGCGCCTTCATAATCAAAGCTGACAGAAGCGCCTTTAGGGCGTGTGTCCGTCGTCATAATTCCTTCAGCCGCATCAGCCCACCCACTTCCGGTTAAGGCATCATAAGCCGCAGGAATCGCGTCAACGATCGTGTGAACAGGCAGAGATTCACCAATCACGCCCGTTGAAAAGGGCAGAACTTGAGGCTGTGTTGTCCCTGTACTTTGCGCAACACCAGTACAACAAGCCAGCGCATCAGTCATGCCCTGCTCACCTGTACCCGCATTAGCGTTGCCAGTATTGATCAATAAGTAGCGAGGCGACCTTTCAGCCAAATGCTGCTTGGCCACCGTAACTGGCGCAGCGCAAAAAGCGTTCTTAGTAAAAACAGCGGCTGTTTGACACTGCTCAGACAGTTCAAACAACACCAGATCCTTCCGGCCCGGTTTTTTAATACCAGCACAGGTGGTACCAATCCACACACCTTCAATAGCGGTCATTTCTGGAAAAAAGTCGGCGCCTACGGCCATAATCTATTCTCTTCAGTTGTTCTTTTTCGGTTAAAAAAAGGCCGGTTTAAACCGGCCTATAATCAATAAATTAACAAATAGCACACTTTAAGCCGTTTTGGATAGACTTCCACAACACTGCTTATATTTTTTACCTGATCCACAGGGGCAAGGATCATTACGGCCTACCTTCGAGCCATCTCGCACGAAAGGTGCTTGAGAGCCACCCTCTGGAGCTTCTCCTTCCTCCGCCGCCAGAGCTGTCGCATTATCGTGCTTATACTCCACTTCCTGCTGCGCAGCCAGCTCGCGCTGACGCTCTATGGCTTCCACATCGGACTCTTCTCGAATTTGTAGGTGCGAAAGAATGCGCGTCACATCGTGCTTCAAGTTATCCAAAAAGGCTTCAAATAAAGAAAAAGCTTCGCGTTTATACTCCTGTTTAGGGTTTTTCGCTGCGTAACTACGCAGGCCAATACCCTGACGTAAATGATCCATTGTAGAGAGGTGTTCTTTCCACAAGGTATCGAGCGTTTGCAGCATCACCTGCTTCTCGACGCTACGCATCACCTCGACACCCACGACCGTCTCTTTAACTTCATAAGCGGCGATCACTTCAGCAAGAATTTTCGTGCGCAGGGTTTCCTCGTGTAGGCTGTCATCCTCATCTAGCCATTGCTGAATTGGCATTTCCTGACCAAACTCATTCCGCGCTTTGGCTTCCAAACCTGCAACATCCCACTGCTCTTCTAAACTTTGCGGCTGAATGAATTCGTTAATCACATCATCGACCACTTTGGCGCGGATGGCTTCAACAATATCCGACACATCGTCCACTTCCATCAGCTCGTTACGCTGTTGGTAAACCACTTTACGCTGATCGTTAGCAACATCATCGTATTCGAGCAGCTGTTTACGAATATCGAAGTTATGACCTTCTACTTTGCGCTGAGCTTTTTCAATAGCGTTGCTGACCATACGGTGTTCAATGGCTTCACCGTCACCCATGCCCAGTGCTTTCATCATGTTACGCACACGTTCAGAAGCAAAAATACGCATCAAGCTATCATCCAGAGACAGAAAGAAACGTGATGCCCCAGGATCACCCTGTCGACCGGCACGACCACGCAACTGGTTATCAATACGACGAGACTCATGACGATCTGAGCCAATAATATGCAAACCACCGGCATCCATGACCTGCTGATGACGTTGCTGCCAATCGGCTTTCGCCTGCTCAACTCGCTCTTCGGTTGGATTATTCAACGCAGCGACTTCAACTTCCCAGTTGCCGCCCAATTTAATATCCGTACCACGGCCTGCCATATTAGTCGCAATCGTCACCACACCCGGACGACCGGCTTGAGCAATAATCTCTGCTTCCTTGCCGTGCTGTTTAGCATTCAACACATTGTGCTTGATCTTGGCTTTTTTCATCATCTGAGACAGGAGTTCAGAAGACTCAATGGAAGCGGTACCCACCAGCGTCGGGCAGCCCTGTTCCATATTGTGCTGAACTTCCTTGATGATGGCTTCGTATTTCTCCGGCACCGTCAGGTAAACAAGGTCATTATGATCCTTGCGAACCATTGGTTTGTTGGTGGGGATAACCACTACATCAAGATCATAAATCTGCTTAAATTCAAAGGCTTCGGTATCAGCCGTACCGGTCATACCGGATAGTTTTTCGTAAATACGGAAATAATTCTGGAAGGTTGTTGAAGCCAGCGTCTGACTTTCATTTTGAATTGCTACGCTCTCTTTGGCTTCAACCGCCTGATGAATACCTTCCGACCAACGACGGCCCGGCATGGAGCGGCCAGTATGTTCATCAATAATAACAATTTGATCATCCTGAATAATGTAATCCACATCCTTCTGGAAAATAGCATGCGCCTTCAGACCTGCATGCACATGGTGCAGCAGACCCAGGTTTTGCGGGGCATAAAGGCTTTGGCCTTCAGCTAGCAGACCCGCCTGAGACAACAGTTCTTCAACGTACTGATGGCCTTCTTCCGTCAGCTCAACCGAGCGGCTTTTTTCATTGACCGTGAAATGCCCTGTTGGCAGGCTTTCTTTATCTTCAGCCTCTTCGCCCTGTTCCAGCTTAGGAATAATCACATTAATTTGCTGATATTGCTTGGAGCTATCCTCAACGGCGCCAGAAATAATCAGCGGCGTACGCGCCTCATCGATCAGGATCGAATCCACCTCATCAATCACACAATAATTCAGCGGCCGCTGTACCTTCTGATCCACCGAGAAGGCCATATTGTCACGCAGATAATCAAAACCAAATTCGTTATTGGTGCCGTAAGTGATATCACATTGATAGGCGGCCAGCTTACCTTCGGGATCCTGCTGCGAGAAGATAACGCCCACAGTCATACCCAGGAATTCAAAAATTGGCCTCATCCAATCAGCATCACGATTAGCCAGGTAATCATTTACCGTGACCACATGCACACCTTTACCACTCAGTGCATTCAGGTAAACCGGCAGCGTTGAAACCAAGGTTTTACCTTCACCCGTTCTCATCTCTGAGATACGACCTTCGTGCAGGGTAATACCACCAATCATCTGGGTGTCAAAGTGACGCAGCGCCAAGGTGCGCTTGCCCGCCTCACGAACCACTGCAAAGGCTTCAGGCAATAACTGATCCAGCGTTTCGCTATTTTCCAACCGCTCACGGAATTCAAGAGTTTTACCCACCAACTCTTCATTGGATAACGCCTCAAAACTTTCCTCAAACGCATTAATGCTCTTGACCAGCTTACCCATGCGTTTTAATTCACGATCGTTTTTGCTGCCAAAAATCTTCTTCGTAACGGATCCAAACATAGCTTTTAATGTTTCCAGAAAATTGTATAGGCGACGGCCTTACCGCCCCATTGAAATCGAAGTGGGTTATTGTAAACCCCTAAATGTTACAGATGTACTAATAATGAGGACTATCAAGGTTTTAACAAGCCGGAAGAGAGGGAATTTAAGAAATATCGGAGATTATTTAGCCTTGCGATTAACGTAGCGCATCGGATCAACCGCATTACCGGCACGTAACACTTCAAAATGAACATGCGCACCTGTTGATCTGCCGGTGTTTCCCACCAAGGCAATAGCTTGCCCTTTATCCACCACGTCACCAACCTTGACCAACAGCTCTTTAGCATGTCCGTAGCGAGTCACATAACCACCACCGTGATTAATTTCCACTAAATTCCCATAGCCATAGCGGTCACCGGACCAGGTCACAACGCCTGCAGCAACGGCAATCACATCCGAGCCTTCTTTTCCGGCAAAATCAACACCCTTATGCCAAGCCAGCTTACCCGTAAACGGATCATTTCGGCGACCAAAATAGGACGACAGCCACCCCTTTTTAATGGGCCGCCCCGACAAATAACGATCACTTTCAAACTCTTTGTTGCCTAACACCCGGTTAAGCACCTCCAGCTTCTGCTCTCGCTGCTCAATACCGAAGGCCAACGCTTCAATTGATCGTAAAAAATCTGGTGCTTGATAGGCTTCATCGGCACCCTGAACATCACGACCACCCAAAGCTGGGGGCGATGAGAAATCAAACTCAGCGGCATCAACACCAGTCGTACGAATCATGTGTTCACCTAGTGCATCCAAGCGAATGAGCTTAGCATGCAACTCAGCCATTCGAATTGTCAGCGCCCTAACCTGCTCCTTTGAATCCTGCTGGGTTTGCTCAATTTCCTGACGTTTCTGACCCAGCTCATCTTGCCAAGCCGCTACAAATTCCTGATATTGCTCCGCGGCATCATTTGTTGCAGCCAGTCGATACCCTAATCCAAATACAACGGCAATCACCATCACCAAAAACATTAAACATAACAAAAGCTTGCGATGACTTAACGCCAGACTTTTGGCCTTCCCATGTTGATGACTAACAAAAATAATATTCATTCTGTGCCTGTTACCGGTATTTAATATTTGAGCTTTTTAAAACAGCCACATACTATGCATCAATGCAGCAAAACAAGTATAGTCGTTTTAAGTCCATTGAAAAGCTTGCCGAGAAAAGCTCGCCGCTAAGCAAATTACTCGATCGTGCAGGAAAAATCCTGACCCATCAGGAGACAGTGCATGCAGCATTGGAGCCCTCTTGCCGAGTCCACTGTTGGCTCTCCAACTACCGAAATGGCACTCTATACTTGCAAACAGATTCCTCTGCGTGGGGCACCAGACTACGGATGCAACAAAGGATGATCATTCAGCAGTTGAAAAAAACGCCTGCTTTTGCATCCATACATAGCGTCAAAGTATCAATCCAACCACGCTACACAACTGAAACAGCTCCACGGACCACCAAACCAATCTCAGCAGCAAACGCACAGCAACTTTTGGAAACAGCTGAAGATATTGAAGATCCGGCGCTTAAAGCCGCATTAATGCGGTTGGCTCAGAAAAGTAAAAATAGAAAAAACGGCTAACTTCACACAATCGAAATTAGCCGATTATCAAGAAAGGTTACGCGGTTACCAGCGGACGAGAATAGGAAATTGGGGCATCTTCAAAACTATCGAAAGTGGCCACTTCCCAAGCATCTTCCTGTGCAATCAACTCACGTAGCAAGGCATTATTCAGACCATGGCCAGATTTGTGGCCTTTGAAAGCACCGATCAGGCTATTACCCAGCAGGTACAAATCACCAATAGCATCCAGCACCTTGTGCTTAACAAACTCATCTTCGTAACGCAGACCGTCTTCATTCAATACACGGTAATCGTCCACTACGATAGCGTTATCCATGCTACCGCCCAACGCAAGATTTTTGGAACGCAAATATTCGATATCACGCATAAAACCAAAAGTACGGGCACGGCTGACTTCTTTTACAAAAGAAGTGGAGGAAAAATCAACACAGGCTTCCTGCATGCGGTCATTAAATACAGGGTGGTCAAAATCAATCGTAAAAGAAACCTTAAAGCCATCAAAGGGTTCGAAGCTAGCCCACTTATCACCATCTTCAACAATCACTTTACGCTTAATACGGATGAATTTTTTAGGTACAGGCTGATCCTGCAGGCCTGCCGATTGAATCAGGAACACAAAAGGTCCGGCACTGCCATCCATAATCGGTACTTCAGCCGCGCTCAATTCTACATAGGCATTATCAATACCTAATCCGGCCATGGCGGACAACAGGTGTTCAACGGTATCAACACGTACACCGTCTTTAATCAACGTTGTGGAAAGCGTTGTTTCGCCAACGTTCTCAGCCAGTGCAGGAATTTCAACAACAGGATCCAGATCAGTACGGCAAAATACAATGCCAGTATTAGGTGGCGCAGGTTTAAGCGTCAGATAGACCTTTTCACCGGAGTGCAGGCCGACGCCTGTGGCTCGAATGGTGTTATTAAGCGTGCGCTGTCCGATCATAGGGCAAGACCAATGTTTTAGAATTAATTTGACCCGGGATGCTACCAAAATTTTGTGGTTTAGCCAAACAGCTTAAGACAAAACCCGACATAATAGAGATGGCCATCCCATTATGTCGAACGTCGTCAAACGGGCTCAAGAACTACACAAACCAACCCAAGGGTGCTCAAAGTTACCCTTAACTGACCGGCTGTTTATACAGAAGTTCCCCGCCCACATCATCCAGGTGACTAAATTAGTCGGCCTGACGGCGCAGAAACGCGGGCACATCCAAGTAATCTTCTTTGTACTGCACACCACCATCAGGCGTCTGTGCAACGGCAGCGTTACCCACTGCTTGCTGACGCATCACCGTAGGACGATCCAACGTGCCGTAATCCACATTACCTGACGCATCTACTGCAGGCCGTTGAAGCTGTGGTTGCGGTTGCTCAACAACTTTCATGGATGGCTTGTCTTCCGCTCCGCCCAAACCAGTGGCAACCACGGTTACGCGCAATTCATCACCCAGGCTTTCATCAATTACCGTACCCACCACCACGGTGGCGTTGTCAGATGCGAAGTCCTCAACAATTTCACCCACCTCTGAGAATTCACCCAAAGACAGCTCAGGACCGGCAGTAATATTCACCAGAATACCGCGAGCACCCTGCAGGTTGACATCTTCCAGCAAGGGACTGCGAATTGCCGCTTCAGCCGCTTCACGAGCGCGACCTTCACCGCTTGATCGGCCACTACCCATCATTGCCATGCCCATTTCAGACATTACCGTGCGCACATCCGCGAAATCCACGTTGATCATGCCTGGACGGATAATCAGGTCAGCAATGCCCTGTACCGCGCCCAACAGCACGTCATTTGCCGCCGCAAATGCTTTTAACAGACTGGTGGTTTCACCCATCACATCCTTCAGTTTTTCATTAGGTATGGTGATCAGGGAATCCACATGCTCAGATAGCGCTTTAATACCCTCTTCAGCGATCTTCATGCGTTTACGACCCTCAAAGGCAAACGGCTTTGTCACAACGGCAACTGTCAGAATACCCAGTTCGCGGGCAACCTGTGCAAATACCGGCGCAGCACCTGTACCGGTACCACCACCCATACCAGCGGTAATAAATACCATATCAGCGCCTTCCAGCACTTCGGCAATACGGGCGTGATCTTCAATCGCCGCCTGACGACCGATTTCAGGGTTTGCACCAGCACCGAGACCTTTAGTCGCCTCAGTTCCCAACTGCAAAACCGTCTTGGCTGTGATGTCTTTTAGTGCCTGAGCATCGGTATTGGCGCAGATAAATTCTACACCTTCGATGTTACTGGCAAGCATGTGATTCAGCGCGTTACCGCCACCGCCACCGACACCAATCACTTTAATTTCAGCACTTTGAGGAATGCTATCTACGAGTTCAAACATGGCCATCTCCTTTTCCTTTTCCTTACTTTTTAGCGTTAAACAACTGTTAATTCGGTTTATATTTCTCAAAACTTTTTAAAGCAGATCTAAAAATTATCTTTAAACCAGCCTTTCATACGGCTAAAAAAACCGCCTTCAGCAATACCTTTGCGCTTGTCCAGCGCACCATCCTGCATTTGTTTCTGCGCATATAACAACAGACCTACACCGGTAGAATAAATTGGGTTTCTGACAATTTCCGACAGTCCATCAACCCCCTGCGGCATTGCCAATCTGACCGGCATATGAAAAATCTCTTCGGCTAAATCCACCACCCCTTCCATCTTCGAGGTACCACCGGTCAACACCACTCCGGCAGCAATAATGTCTTCAAAACCACTGCGGCGTAATTCCGCCTGTATCAGCGTAAACAACTCTTCGTAGCGAGGTTCAACCACCTCAGCTAATGCTTGGCGAGATAAATCCCGTGGCGGACGATCACCAACACTGGGCACCTTGATGGTTTGATCGGCACCAGCCAGTTGCGTCAGCGCACAAGCGTATTTTATTTTAATGTCATCGGCATGCTGAGTCGGTGTGCGTAACGCCATGGCGATGTCATTAGTCACCTGATCACCGGCAATTGGAATCACCGCAGTGTGACGAATCGAACCGTCGATAAAGATAGCGATATCGGTAGTTCCACCACCAATATCCACCATACATACCCCCAACTCTTTCTCATCTTCAGTCAGCACTGCATAGCTGGACGCTAACTGCTCAAGAATGACGTCATCCACTTCCAAACCACAACGTCGTACACATTTTTCAATATTTTGGGCGGCTGTTGCTGCGCCCGTCACCAGGTGCACCTTGGCTTCAAGACGCACACCGGACATACCCAGCGGCTCCTTCACACCTTCCTGATTGTCAATAATGTATTCCTGCGGCAGGATGTGCAGCACTTTCTGATCAGCAGGTATCGCTACAGCTTGTGCGGCATCAATCACCCGATCCATATCACCGCGCACCACTTCACTGTCCCGAATTGCTACAATGCCGTGAGAGTTCATGCCCTTAATATGACTACCGGCAATGCCTGCATAGACCGAATGAATCTGACATCCAGCCATCAGCTCAGCCTCTTCTACCGCGCGCTGAATAGACTGCACGGTGGACTCGATGTTCACCACCACACCTTTTTTCAGGCCGCGTGAAGGATTGCTGCCAATACCCACTATCTCGATGCGGTTGTCGGGTGTAATTTCACCCACAATCGCGACCACCTTAGAGGTGCCGATATCCAAACCAACGATCATCTTGTTGCCAGTCGAGCCGGTCATATACTGTTCTCTATTACCCTACAATCGTCATAAAAAGCGGTCTTAACTCACCGTCGGCGCAATCTTCCATTGCACTGCAACACCATTGGTATAACGTAAATCCACTCGTTCAATTTCATTCAATTTAGCCTTCAGCACACTGTGATAAAGGTTTTTAAAACGTTCTATTCTTGCCGCCAGCTCGTGCTTACCCAGCGCTACGTCAATTAGTGCGTCCGGCTTTGTTTCAGCAGCTGCCAGAGCCTCGGCAGAC
>Ga0209292_1003480_pt1 | contig 17242 bp, 12 predicted proteins | sample GOMGulsemesocosm_2_FD_184634 | JGI IMG/M metagenome (GOLD analysis project Ga0209292, IMG submission 184634) | Methane-oxidizing microbial communities from mesocosms in the Gulf of Mexico - GOM9C Gulf of Mexico (SPAdes) (version 2) | ecosystem: Environmental > Aquatic > Marine > Cold seeps... | reverse complement strand
AGAACCACCTATGGCGTATTTTAATATTTGGTTTTTTAATGGCCCTGAATTTTTTGCTGCTTTTAAACCAAGTTGTCGCAGCATTTTTAATGGTTTAATATCATTAGAAAATACACCATAACAGCCATCCATAACACTCATCATTAATAAATTGGCATTCCTACGCTTCTTTTCATAATGAGATAATAATTTAACACAACCTACATCATTTACATTCTCAAGTACGTCAGCTAAAGCTGATACATCTTTAAAACCTAAATTAACCCCCTGACCCGCTAATGGGTTTATGGTATGTGCTGAATCACCTACTAAAACTAAACGCCCTTGATAATATTTATTAGCATGAGAGCGAGTTAAAGGAAAAACAGCTTGTTTTATAATTTCAAAGTCCCCAGGTAATACAGGAAAATGTTTTAACACTTTATCTTTAAGTTGCTGATCATTTAATTTATTAAACTCAGCTAAAGTTTGGCCGTGATTATACCAAATCAAGCTAGCATAAGGGGCTTGTAAAGGTAAAAAAGCCACTGGACCTGTAGGTTGAAATTGCTGCCAAGTTATATCTTGTTGCTGTGCATTTAATTTAATTAAAATCCCCATACAACTTTGTTGATACTGCCAACCAGTTGAGCCAATACCTGCTAGTTTTCGACATTGTGATTGACCACCATCGGCAGCGACAATTAAATCAGCTTCTAAAGTTATATTTTCAAACGCTATGGTTATTTTATCTTCAAATGTTTTGCCTTGAATGATATTTTTTAATTTACCCGCGTCATCTATTACTGTGATATTTAACGCTGAAAACTGCTGCCAAAGGGCTGCTTGGATTAAATTATTTTCAAGGATATGACCTAAATGAGTTTCTCCAATATCACTGGCTTTAAATTCTAAATTAGACTCTAAAGATTCGCATACAGATAAACGCGAGTAAGGTGCAATTCTACCTTCACGTAAAATAGGCATAGCACCTAATTCATCTAATAATTTCTCAGAAAAACGATTTAATGCTGATACACGAATATCAGGTATTTCATCACTACTATTAGAGTTTAATAAAACAGTATGCTGTTCAATTAAAGTAATTTGATGTCCTTGCTTTGCAAGTTTTACAGCCGTCGCAGCACCAACCATGCCACCACCAACAATAACAATCTGATTTTTCATATTTTTTAACTAAGAATCGACCTTATCTTCATTATACGCTTCCTATTTAAAATACGAAACTAGCTTATACTTTGATATATTTGACTCGGTAATATAAAATACGCGCCCTGCTCTTATTCCTGATCTGAAAATCAGACCAATAAGGGCGTTAAAAGATGCAACAAATTGCAGCTATAATCACCGAAGCACGAGGCAAGAGAAATACTATGGGTAAGAAGCTACATATCAAAACCTGGGGTTGTCAGATGAATGAATATGACTCTCAGAAAATGGCTGAATTATTAGATGCGACAAACGGTTATACATTGACTGATGAAGCAACAGAAGCCGATGTAATTCTACTTAATACTTGTTCTATTCGTGAAAAAGCGCAAGAAAAAGTATTTCACCAACTAGGTCGCTGGAAGTTATTAAAAGATGACAAACCAGATCTTGTTATTGGTGTTGGTGGCTGTGTCGCTTCACAAGAAGGCGATACTATTCGTAAGCGTGCACCATTTGTTGATGTCATCTTTGGTCCTCAGACACTACATCGCTTGCCTGAAATGATCAAACAAGTTCAAACTAAATCAGGCTCTGTTATTGATATTTCATTTCCTGAAGTTGAAAAATTTGACCGTTTACCAGAGCCTAAAGCGGATGGTCCAAGTGCATTCGTTTCTATTATGGAAGGTTGTTCTAAATACTGTACTTTCTGTGTTGTACCTTATACTCGTGGCGAAGAAGTTAGCCGCCCATTAGATGACGTAATATTAGAAGTTGCCCAACTTGCAGAGCAAGGTGTACGTGAAGTTAACTTACTAGGTCAAAATGTAAATGCATATCGTGGTGATACTCACAACGGTGAAATTTGTTATTTCTCTGACCTTTTACGTTATGTTGCCGCAATTGATGGCATAGATAGAATTCGTTACACCACTTCTCATCCAGTAGAATTTACACCGGATATTATTGAAGCATATAAAGATGTGCCTGAATTAGTTGATCACTTACACTTACCTGTACAAAGTGGTTCTGATCGCATTTTAGCACTTATGAAGCGTAGCCATACTGCAATTGAATATAAATCAACAATCAGAGCGCTTCGTAAAGTACGTCCTAATTTATGTATGTCATCAGATTTCATCATAGGTTTCCCTGGAGAAACGCAAGCTGATTTTGAAGCAACAATGAAGCTTATTAGCGATGTTGGTTACGATATGAGTTTTAGCTTTATTTACAGTGCTCGTCCAGGTACACCAGCAGCAGATCTTCCTGATGATGTGACACTACAAGAAAAGAAAGAGCGTTTATATTTATTACAAAATCGTATCAGCCAAATGGCGCAAGATATCAGTCGTAAAATGTTTGATACTGAGCAACGTATTTTGGTTGAAGGACCTTCTAAAAAGAATCCGATGGAATTACGTGGCCGAACAGAAAATAACCGAGTAGTAAATTTTGAAGGCCCACACTCTACAATTGGCCAATTTGTAGATGTACGCATTACAGAGGCTTTACCAAATTCATTACGTGGTAAATTATTACGTACTGAAGCGCAAATGGATTTACGTAAAGATGTTGCCCCTGCTGATATATTAAATAAAGCACCAGCAACTAATGAAGTTAACGAAATTGGCGTGGCAACTTTTACACCATAGAACTGCTGAGTATTTTTATTAATGCCACTATGTGGTAATCCAATAGATAAGGTGATTGATTACACCTTATCTATTAAATAAGCTGAGCAAATAAATATGCCAGTGCCAATTGCTATAGCAAGGATAGTGTTGTGAGCAACAAATTAAAAACCTCAGAAATTTATTTAGAACCTTCCGACAATCAAAGACTCAGTTCACTCGTTGGTCCTTTTGATGAAAATATTAAACAAATTGAACGTCGTTTAGGACTTGAGATTGCCCATCGTGAAAATCATTTTCGCATAACAGGCAAAATTAAAAATGTGCAAGTCTGTTTAGATTTATTACAAAGTCTCTATGTCGAAACCGCACCAATAAAAGGCATAGTTAAAGAAATAGAACCTGAACTGATACATTTATGCATACAAGAAGCCAATTGCTTGGAGCAAGATCAGCATAAAGGCGATTACATTAATGATGCATATATAAAAACAAGAAAAGGCGTGATTAAGCCGCGTAATCCAAATCAGAACTTATATATATCTAATATCGTTAATCATGATATCTGTTTTGGTATTGGCCCAGCAGGCACGGGTAAAACTTATTTAGCCGTTGCAGCTGCCGTTGATGCATTAGAACGTCAAGAAATCAGGCGCATATTATTAACGCGCCCCGCTGTTGAAGCTGGTGAAAAACTAGGTTTTTTACCGGGTGATTTAACGCAAAAAATAGATCCCTACTTACGCCCATTATATGATGCTCTTTTTGAAATGTTAGGCTTTGAAAAAGTCGAACGATTAATAGAAAAAAAGGTCATAGAAATAGCACCGCTTGCTTATATGCGTGGTAGAACTTTAAGTGATGCCTTTATTATTTTAGATGAAAGTCAAAATACCACTGTAGAGCAAATGAAAATGTTCTTAACCCGCATTGGCTTTAATTCTAAAGCGGTAATTACAGGTGATATAACACAAGTTGATTTACCGCGTGGCGCAAGATCTGGTTTACGTCATGCAATTGAAGTTTTATCAGAAGTTGATGAAATTAGCTTTAATTTCTTTGAAGCAAAAGATGTTGTACGCCACCCTGTTGTAGGCCGCATTGTGATGGCTTATGAAGCGCATGATGAAATTGAACGCAAACGTGCACTGGTTAAAAAAGAGCAATATAAGCTGAATAACGTAAGAGAAACGCAAAATGATTGATCTTGATTTACAAATCGCTTGTGAATTTGCTGATTTACCCACTGAAGAGCAATTTTCACTCTGGGCTAATACTGCGCTTAAAAACCTAAAGCCTGATGCTGAAATGACGATTCGTATTTCAGACGTTCAAGAAAGTCAGCAATTAAATTTGGAATATCGCGGCAAAGACAAACCAACAAACGTTTTATCATTTGAATTTGAAGCGCCTCCAGAAATAGATTTACCGTTAATAGGTGATTTAGTGATCTGTTCTGAGATCGTAAAAAAAGAATCAATTGAACAAGACAAAACTTTTCACCATCATTTCGCTCATATGGTAGTTCATGGGTGCTTGCATTTATTGGGTTTTGACCATATAGATAAAGATGAAGCGAATGAAATGGAAAGCTTAGAAAAACAAATCTTAACGGATTTAGGTATTGACGACCCTTATAGAGATGATGTTTAATTCACCTTCACTATAACGAAGTGATTGATTTTAATACTACGGAGCTAAATAAAAGCGTATGAGCGACGACAACTCGCCGAGTAACCAGGGTTCTTCAGGCAAAACATGGTTAGGGGCTATTGCCCAAATGTTTCAAGGGGAACCCCAAAGTAAAAAAGAATTAGTAGAAGTCATTGAAGATGCACAGCATCGTGAACTCATTGATTCTGATACTCAAAAAATGATCCAAGGCGTTTTAGGTGTTTCTGAACTGAAAGTTCGTGACATTATGATACCCCGTTCACAAATGATCACTTTAGATATTGAAAAAACACTAGCCGAATTATTACCGCTTATGGTTGAAGCTTCGCATTCTCGCTTTCCGGTTATATCTGAAGATAAAGACCATATTGAAGGTATATTATTAGCTAAAGATTTATTGCCTTTAATTTTAAAAGATCATGATGAACTCCCCCCTTTAACGGATCACTTACGCCCAGCTATCGTAGTGCCTGAAAGTAAGAGACTTGATACCTTATTAGATGAGTTTAGACAAAAACGCTATCATATGGCCATTGTGGTTGATGAATACGGTGGTGTTTCAGGCTTAGTTACCATCGAAGATATTTTAGAAATTATCGTTGGCGAAATTGAAGATGAGCACGATGAAGAAGAAATTGAAGATATAAAGCAGCTAGCTAAACATGTTTATTTAGTTCAAGCATTGACGCCTTTAGATGAGTTTAATGAATTCTTTAGCGTTGAGTTTAATACTGATGATGCCGATACCATAGGCGGGATCGTATTACACGCATTTGGTCATATGCCTGAAAAAGGCGAAACAATTGAAGTTTTAGGCCTAAATTTTAAAGTTGCAAATTCTGATAGTAGGCGCATTGGTCAATTACAGATCACAGTGCCAAAAAAATTGGAAGTTGAAGCGACCTCTTGATCAAGTTAAATAACAAGCTAATGATAAAAAGCACGCTGTCATTCTTATCGGGTGTGCTTATGACATTAAGTTATGCACCTTATAATTTATGGCCATTAGCTTTTATTTGTATAGCAACCATTCTTTTCAACGTAAGACCAAGTGAAACAACAACTGCCAAAAACTCAATAAAACAAGGTTTTCTTTTTGGTTTAGGTTGGTTTGGTGCTGGAATAAGCTGGGTACACGTTGCCATAGCTGATTTTGGCGGCTTACCCTTAATCGTTTCATTAATACTGATGCTGATCTTATGCGCTTATCTTGCGATATATCCAGCCCTTGCATTTGGGCTTAGTACCAAGTTATATCAAAGTAGATCCAGTAATAAAACTCCTAGCCTAGTTAATACCTATTTATGGTTTGCCTGTTTATTACCTTTATTTATTATAATGGAATCACTCAGAGCAACAATGCTCACAGGCTTCCCTTGGCTTTCTTTAGGTTATATTTTAACGGATAGCCCTTTAAATGTATTTTCACCGATTGTTGGAGAGTTTGGCCTAAGCATTATTGTTTTAGTTCTTTCATTTTGTTTATTAGTTTTAATAGATAAAAAGCACTGGCAGGCATTAGCAGCTACAACTTGTGTAATAGCTACCTTATATTTTACTGCACCTTTGATCAACAAACTCGAACATACTGAACAAGAAGTCAAAGTCTTACTTGTTCAAGGAAATATTCAGCAGAGTTTAAAATGGGATCCAGATCAAGCTTGGCCAACAATGCAAAAGTATCAAGATTTAACACGAAAAAACTGGGATGTAGATTTAGTTGTTTGGCCAGAAGCCGCTATTCCTGAAATGGAGACCTATGCTTATCGTTTTTTATCTAACTTAGACAGTGCAGCTCTTTTTAACAACGCAGCATTAATCACGGGTATTGTTGATTATCAAAGAGATACTAAAACCATTTTTAATAACTTAATCGTTGTTGGTAAAAAAAATTCAGATAGCACCATGGGCCAGTATGAATATTTGCATACAAACCGTTATACCAAGCATAAGCTTTTACCTATCGGTGAATTTGTGCCATTTGAAGACTTCTTAAGACCGTTAGCACCATTATTTAATTTAGCCATGTCTTCCTTTACACCTGGTGAGCCAATACAAAAAAACTTATTAGCAAATGGACTTCATGTCTTACCCGCTAATTGTTTTGAAATCGTATTTTCAAGTTACCTTCGTAATAATCAAAAAGAAAATACCGATGTATTATTAACAGTGAGCAATGATGCATGGTTTGGAGATTCTCATGGACCACATCAACACATGCAAATAGCACGTATGCGTTCACAAGAACTTGGTTTACCTCTGTTACGTGTTACCAACAATGGTATAACAGCGGTGTACGACCCTCTAAGCCATAAACAAGAGTCATCAAAACAATTTGAAACCAATGTACTGAAAACAAAATTTAAAACGATATCTGGCAGTACTTTTTATTCTAAGTATGGCGACTTGCCATTGTGGGTTTTAATAATCACATTACTTATTAGTGCATTAGCTATAATATTAAAAAGGGGTCGGAGTTAATTAAATTTAATGTACTCCGACCCCTTTTTAATGTAAAAATCCTTAAGCTTCAAAATAACGATACAACTGAACAACAAATAATGTCCAACCGATTATAAAAAATAATCCACCAATAGGTGTTATTGGCCCAAACCATTTAACTCCTGTGAGTGCTAAAGCATACAAACTTCCGCTAAAAAATAATGTACCTACGACCAAAAATCCTGATGCCCAATTGAGGGGGATGCCTTGCTTAGCAACAAGTGCAAATAAAATCAAAGCCAGTGCATGATACATCTGATATGTCACACCCGTTTGAAAAGTCACGATAGCTTGCTCTGATATTTTACTTTTTAAGCCATGTGCAGCAAAAGCGCCTAAAATCACACTAAAAGCAGCAAGTATTCCACCTAACATTAAATATATTTTAATCATGATAATTGCTCATTAATAAAGTTAACTGCATTTTCAGATGCACTTATCCAATTTTGTTCTTGTGTAAAACCTGATTTTTTCCTAGGAACTAAAGAGTGATCTCCATCAGGTAACCAATTAAGTTGAACATTATGAGTCAACTCCATGGCCGACACCTCTGGCTCTGTTCCAAATGTATCTCTTTGCCCTTGAATTACTCTGAGCGGACAATTTAAATCAGGGAAATGCGCAGTTCTTAATTTCTCAGGTTTTCCAGGAGGGTGAAATGGGTAACCAAATGCAATAACACCTTTTACTGAGGATACAATTTCATGCTCTAAATAAGTTTCATCACTCACTATCATAGATGCCATTCGCCCACCCATTGATTTCCCACCTATAAACATGGGTAAATCACTTTGCGATGCAGCGTAAGCTAATATTGTATCAAAATAGGCAAGAAGCTTATCGGCTCGTTCTGGCGGTCGCCTTTTACCTTCTGCTTTCATTTTTTGCATATATTCAAAATTAAATAAACCTACAGTTATCTGCTTTTTAGCAAGTAACTCAGCCATTTTTTGCATAAAATCTGAATCCATGCCTGCACCAGCGCCATGTGCAAATATAAATTGTGCTTTTGGGTTTTCAGCTTTGTACCATTGAATCATTAAATCTTTTCCTAATTCTGTTCTCGAGTAACTAAATCTAACATCCAATTTTTAAAAGAAACGATTTTACCTAACTCTGATTGAGACTCTCTAAATACTAAATAAAATGCATTTTTACTCTCTAAATAATGACTGAATGGTATAACCAAACGACCAGCATCAATATCAGGTTTAGCTAATACACTATTTCCTAACGCAACACCCTGACCATGAACCGCGGCTTGCAATACCATAGATGAGTGACTAAAAATTGGACCTTGGTTTACCTTTATATCTCGTACACCTGCAGTTTTCATCCAGGTTTTCCAGTTTCTACGTGTCATATCATGTAACAGCACATGTTTTTGTAAGTCTGCAGGGGTTTTCATCGGTATTGTGCTATTTAATAACATAGGGCTACATAATGGCACCATATACTCTGTGTGTAGCTTATGGGTCTCTATACCACTCCAATTGCCTCTACCATAATAAATTGCCACATCAACATCATCTGTCAAAGAGTTTTCATCTTGATCTTGTGCTTTGATCCGAACATCTATTTCTGGGTGCGCCTCATTAAATAAATTGAGTCTAGGAACTAACCATTGAATCGCAAAGCTTGGTGTTAAACTCACGGTTAAAGACCCTTTTGCGCCACGAGCCAACAACTTTTCTGTCGCATCAATTAATTGAGTGAAAATATCACGAATATCTAGAAAATACCCCTGCCCTTCTTCAGTTAATAAAAGAGATCGATTTTTACGTAAGAATAACTTTAAACCTAAGTGTTCTTCTAAGGTTTTAATTTGATGACTAACAGCAGCTTGCGTCACAAATAATTCATCTGCAGCTTTGGTAAAACTGAGGTTTCTTGCCGCAGCCTCAAATGCTTTTAATGCATTTAATGGGGGTAACCTTCTAGACATGACACTTCCGTTACATTTGCATTAGTTTTTCTAATCTATTCGCATTATAAATGATCGTTTTTAAATTACAAACCAAACGGTTATTATTTCCCCGACCTTAAGGAACACCTTACAACCAAAGGAACTGAAGGTAAGAATTTAAAATTGATTTTAACTTTGAATATAATTATGCCCTCAACCTGCATAACTATTTCTATTCAATACCGAGGTATATAATGAAAAATTTAACAACTGGCATCGCACTAATCGTAATCGCTTTATTTAATACAAACGCTTTCGCTGCTCAAACACAAAGTGAATTAAAAGCACAATTAAAAAGCGAAGTAACGGCACACATTAAAACAGTTATTGCAGTTCAACTAAATGATGCGCTTAATGCACAATCTTTTGCACCTAAATTAACATTGGAAAAGGTTAATACGCAATGGACTTTAGCGAAAAATACAGTAAGAGAAGCAAATACACGTATAAAAGCAACTGACCTGTCTGAATAAATGACCTATTTGTATTTATTACCCAATCAAAATGAAAAAAGGAAGCTAAGCTTCCTTTTTAATTTTAAATTGTATGAAGATTAATGAACAACCACAAGCTGACCTTCAGTTAAACGCTCAGCACCTCTGATCGCAACTTTATCACCCTCGTTTAACTCTCCCTGCACTGCAACACGCTCAAAGCTCCCTAATCCCACTTTAACCAATAATTTATGTGCTTTATTATCCTTATCTATCTTAATAACATAAGTACCTTCTTTTCTTAATATTAGCGCATCTCTATTCACGGTTAATTTAGCTGTATTATTTTGTGTAGGTACGGTTACTTTAACTAACTGTCCTGCAGCCCAGTAATCATTTATTGCTTCAGGGATTTTAATTCTTACTTCGAATGTTTGAGAACGCGGATCTGCACTGGGAATTTTGGCAATAATAGGCGCTTCAATTTCTTTTTCATTTGCAAATATTCTTAAATCATTTCCATGCTTTATAAATGCTAAGTATTTTATTGGCACAAAAACTCGCACTTCCAAATTTTTAGTATCAAGTAATTTAAGTAAAGCATCACTTCTACTGACATCAGTACCAGCTCTTGTGATCCTTTGAGTCACAACACCATCAAAAGGAGCTTTTACAATTGCGCGGTTTATTTGATCTTCGATTTGTTGTAATTTTAATTGTGCTATTTCAATATCCGTCTCAGCCAGTTCATATTGTGAACGAGTTTGATCTAGCTGAAATTGTGAGGTTGAATTTGTTTTACGTAGCTTTTGTAATCTATCCCATTCGTTTTTAAAATAAGCCAAATTGATGTTTGAACGCTTCATTTGTGCCTTTTGCTCTGCAAGTTTTAGCTGCAAAGGCAATAAATCCATTTTGACTAAAGTATCACCTGATTTTACATAAGCGCCAGGTTGGGCAAGCCACTCTAAGCGACCATTTATACCTGCCGTAATTTGAATATGAGAGCGACTATGTAAAGTGCCCATTAAATCAGTCGTTGCTGGTAACGATATTTTAGTCACTGTATCTAACTTTACAGGGCTTGCTGGCTTATCTTCTGCGTTTGCTCCAATGGCTAAAAACACCATACTGCTCGCAAATAATCCTTTAATTAATTTATTGGTAAACATACTGACTCCTAGCTAGCCTGTTGGTGCAACGATTTTAAATTCGCTACTTTATTATCTGGTGTATTTGATGAATTAACTTTATCGGCCGTTGATGTATTTTTTCCTAACTGTAACAAACATGGAAATAATACAAGCGTAAATATTGCACTTATGCCCATTCCACCAACAATTACAGTTGCTAAGCCGCGATATATTTCACTACCAACTCCAGGCATTAACATAAGTGGCAACATACCAAATAAACTCGTTAAGGTACTCATATAAACGGGCCTAGCGCGAATACTCACAGCTTGTGCGACTGCATCTGTACGAGATAAACCTTGCTTTTGCGCTTCTCTAGTTTGATCTACTAATAAAATGGCATTATTAACAACCAAACCTAATAAAATAATAAAACCGATCATAGTCAACAGATCTAGTGACTGATAAGTAAATAGATTTAATACATATAATCCAATGACACCACCAGCAACCGCTAGCGGCATGACAAGTAAAACCAATATACTATCTTTGGCAGATTTAAATAAAGCCGTCATTAATAAAAATAAGATAACGATAGCCAGAGCAAAGTTTTTCAACATATCATTAATTGCATTGGCCATTTTATTTGCATTACCACTTAATAAAATTGAGGCATCAATTGGTAAGCTTTTATTCATATGAGGAATAATTTTATCATTGATCATTACTAACGCTTCTTCTAACGACATATCCGCAGGAGGTGATACCTGTAAACTAATTGTACGCTTACCATCAACTCTTCGCAGCTGTGTCGGACCTGCTGTTCTTGTTAAAGTTGTTAATTCACCAATGGTTTGAATGCCAGCTAAAGGAGAATACACAGGTAATGATTCAAGTTCATCGGGTGTATTCCACTTTGCACCTCGCAAAATCACATTTACTCTGTCGTTACCATCAAAGTATTCACTAATAAATAAGCCACTTGTATAGGCTCTTATTGCATTTGCCACATCTCTACGAGTTAGGCCGGCTTGTGTGATCCTTTGGTCATCTGGTATTAAATTCAGTTCAGGTTCAGCTAAATTCAAGCTAGGGATAGGAAAAGCAGTTGTTCCGGTCATATTCTCATTGATCGCATCAATACCAGTTTGTGCGACTTCCATTAAGCTTTCAATATCAGAGCCATTGATATCAATATCAATTGTACGGCCATTGCCACCGCCAGAAACATTGATCATGGAACCCCTAAATAGAAAAAGTTGTGTATCAGGTAAACCCGCAAGCACTTTGTTTTTAATTACTTCCATAAGCTCTTCTACACGAGTTGGATCATCCGAATATATAAAACCGCCTGTAGCACCTGCACCATAGGAAAAAAAGTTATAACTCTTTATTTTTGGTTGCTGCTCTCCAGATAAGTACGGTGCTAAACGTACTTTGACTAAAGAGGCGATTTCTTTTTCAATAAAATCAACATTGCCACCCGGTGGCATATTCAAACTCATGAAAAATCCATCAATAGGCGCTCTTGGCATGAAATCGGTTTTTGGCATCAGCATAACCGTAGCTATGACAGAGCCACCTAATAATATCGCTATCCAAGTAAGTCGTTTAGCTGTTGTATTGGTGATTTTCATAACAAATATTGTCAATTTTTGCCAATAAGCTTTATATGGGTCTATTTCCTCTTTGGCATTCAACCAATATTTACTGGCGATAGGTAAAATTGTTACAGCCGATACAAAAGAAGCGATTACTGCTATAGATAAAGTTAATGCCAAATCTGAAAATAACTGTCCTTCAATACCAGCCATAAACAATATAGGTAAAAATATCGCAACGCTAGTTGCTGTTGAGGCAAATAATGCACCTGTTACTTGAAGTGCCCCACGCATTACCGCCTTTGATTTATCTAATCCCTGACTTCTGAGTCTGACTATATTTTCTTGAACAATAATTGCGGCATCTAATACCAAACCAACAGAAAAAGCTAAACCCGCCAAAGAAATAACATTTAAACTACGATCAAATAAACTTAACGCCGCAAATGCCACCATAAGGGATACAGGTATTGTCATCGCAATAATTAAAGTTGTTTTTATGCCTCTTAAAAATAACCAAAGAATAATAAGCGCCAAAAGCACACCTAGACCTAAATTATTTTGCACAAGTTTTAAAGCGTTTCTGATATGAACGGATGAATCGAAACTTAAATCTATTGTTAAACCCGCAGCAGCCATAGGTCCTGCATTAAGCTCTTTTATCGCTATGTTAATTTCATCTAATAAAGCAACCGTATTAGCATCATTTTGACGTTTTAATGTGAAGTAGTAAGAGGGTTGACCATTTCGTAAATTAAAAGCAAATTTATCAACTAGTTTATTTTCAACCGTCGCAACGTCTTTTAAATAAATGGCTCGCTCACCACTATAGCCAATAATCATATCCGTTAGATTTCCAATATTATATTGACCAGAAAAACGCACTGTATATTGACGACGACCTACATTAGCAATACCTGCTGATACATCACTGGCTCTTGCGATTGTTGAGCTAATATCAGATATCGTTAAACCTAATGATGCAGCCCTTAGCGGATCAAAAGTAATTCTTAACTCTCTTGGTCTATGACTGGCTAAGTTAACTTGCCCCATACCTGGAATACGTGCAAATCTCGGCTTGACTACATCTTCAATTAATTTTTGATATTGACCTAGATCTTGCGCTGGATTTGTTGGCAATGTTTTAATCATTAAAGAAGCTGTATTTGGACCGCCTCTACCGCCACCAGCTGATATAACGGGTTCAATTGCATCTAATGGTAAAGGCGGTGCTTGATTTAAATTGTTAATGACATCTAACATGGCTTTTTGCATATCGGCGCCCACATCAAAAGTCAGTGATATATTGCCAAAACCACGTTGAATATTTGTTGTTACCTTAGTCACGCCTTGGGTATTTTTAACTACATTTTCTATCGGTTCTATTATTACGGATTCCATTTCTGATGGTGCTGCACTTCTCCACCCAGTTGAAATGGTAATTTGAGGCTGTTCAATATCAGGTGTCAGCTGAAGTGGTAATTTAAAAACACTCATGACGCCAAAAACCATCACTAAAGCGACTATTACAATAATAGCAGCTGGATTTTTTAAGGCCGAACGCGTTAAATTCATTTAATTATTCTCATTATTTAGCCAGTTTCACCCAAGTATTTATTATATGCTTTGTGCATAGAGACACTAGTAAACTTACGTTAAACCGTAATAATTTCACGATAAAACCTCAAACTGAAACACCTTGTTACAGCTCGTAATCTCAAGCAATATCATTAGGTAAAACGGGTACTGAATTATTCAATAACTCTTTTACGGTGGACATACAAAAAGACACGATAAATAAGATAGTAAAACAAGTTTACTTCGCAGTTATTAATAACTACTGGACACGAAGCGCGCTTCGATGGTAAAAACCTGACCTAATATTGAAAAATAATAATAATTAAGGCCTGTTATGACAGCTTTTTTAAAAAAATTACAATCAACCAGTCTTGTTAGCCAAATCATTGTCGCTATCATTTTAGGCTGCATTTTAGCAGTAGTATCACCAGATATAGCTAAGTCATTCTCTATGTTAGGTGGTTTATTTGTCAGCGCATTAAAAGCCGTTGCACCTATATTAGTATTGGTATTAGTGGCATCTTCTATCGCAAACCAAAAAGTAGACAGTGACGCAAACTTAAAACCTATTGTTGGTCTTTACTTAATTGGTACATTAAGCGCTGCTTTTGTAGCGGTTGTGATGAGCTTTTTATTTCCAACACAACTGACTCTTGATTTAGCGGGTGCAACCGCTAATCCACCGCAAGGTTTAGCTGAAGTATTATCTACTCTAGCTTATAAAGTAGTAGATAACCCTGTTAATGCCGTTGCGACAGGAAACTTTATCGGTATTTTAGCTTGGGGTTTAGGTTTAGGTTTTGCATTAAAACGTGCCAATGAGTCTTCTAAAGTGATGGTTCATGACTTAGCTGATGCAGTTTCGAGTATCGTAAAAACGGTAATCAAATTTGCTCCTTTAGGTATTTTTGGTTTAGTTGCTAATACTATCGCAACGACTGGGTTCTCCGCATTAGGAGAGTTTAGCCATTTAGTATTTGTTTTAGTAAGCTCTATGCTAATCATCGCGTTAATTGTTAACCCATTAATTGTTTATATCGTGACACGTAAAAACCCATATCCTTTAGTGTTTACTTGTTTAAAAGACTCTGGCATTACAGCTTTTTTCACAAGAAGCTCAGCTGCAAATATTCCGGTAAATATGGCTTTATGTAAAAAATTAGACTTACATGAAGATACTTACTCGCTATCAATCCCATTAGGTGCAACCATTAATATGGCTGGCGCTGCAATTACGATTACCGTGCTTACTTTAGCCGCTGCTAATACTTTAAATATAGAAGTAGATATCGCTACAGCTATATTATTAAGTGTGATTGCATCTGTTTCAGCTTGTGGTGCGTCAGGTGTTGCCGGTGGTTCTTTATTATTAATACCTTTAGCCTGTAGCTTGTTTGGTATTGATACTGATATTGCAATGCAAGTTGTTGCTATCGGCTTTATTATTGGTGTGATACAAGATTCAGCAGAAACAGCATTAAACAGTTCAACTGATGTTGTTTTCTCTGCTGCAGCGTCTCATCATGCAACTAAATAGTTAGTAATTGATCAATAAAAAGAGCAGCTAAATAACTGCTCTTTTTGCTTTAAGGATTTGTCTAACTCCTTTTAAAACCTAAAGCTTAGTCCATACAGATGCTTTTCCAGGCTCTTCATTTTTAGTCCACCAGCCAGCGCTATAGTCTGCGCCACTATGTGATACTTTATCACCACTGTTATAAACTAAGTCTGAGCGCCAAGCTCGTACTTCACCATTATCAGGAATGACTTCTTCCCATGGACCGCCTTGATCAGGTTGATTACCTTTAGTCCACCATTTCGCTTTATAAGTCACACCATTAAATAATACAGTATCGCCTGTATTATAAACTTTAGTGCTATCCCACGTTGTATTCCCACCAGTTGTTTTATCCGTTACAGTTACTGTAAAGCTTTGTGATACAACAACTGTACCGTCTGAAACATCAACAGATACGATGTAGTTAGTATCAGCTGTCACTTCATCAGCAGCTAAAGTAATATTTGCACCGGAACCTGATAACATTAAACCAGCAGGTACATTCCACGTGTAAACTAATGCATCATTATCGACATCAGTTGCTGATACTAAAACGCTTACTTGGGTATTTTCTTCTAAAGAAACATCACTTATTGGCGAAACTACCGGTGAAGTATTACCCGTAGATGGCGCAACGACAGTCACAACAGCTGATTTAGTTACAACGGCTTTACCATCCGAAACACTAATTGATACAGGGTAATCTGTTGTCGTTACTACATTTGGCGCAGTGATAGATATTGAAGCTGAATCAGTACCTGTTGCACTCAATGCAGCATCAACAGACCAAGTATAAGTAAGTACGTCGTTATCGGCATCAGTTGCCGTTGCTGAAATTGCCAATACTTCACCCGCATTCACACTAAAGTTAGCAGCTAGATTTACAACGGGCTTTTTATTAATTGGATCTATTGGACCACCGGCTAAACCTTCATGCATCGCATTAAGGATATCGCCATTATCAGCATCAATTTCCCATGCAAATAAGCCACCTAAGCCATTATTGGTAACGTACTGTCCTTTAGCAAGTACAGAGCGTGGGCTATCATAAGTAATTAATTTACCTGAACTGCGATTCCATACATAAGCAGCTTCTGCAACGTCATCATAACCAACTTCAAAACCATTTAATCCAGTACCTGATGAACCAACGATATATTTAGCAATGCCTTTGTAGTCCATGATACCAGCTTCCCAAACACCCTCTGTTGTTGAGCCTTTAAGTTTGCCATTACCATCCGCTGTCATAGGGTTATCCATGTCTGTCGCATTAGCAGGGAAAACACCTTCCCAACCACGACCATACATAGCAGTACCAACAACAATTTGTTTTGCAGCAACACCTTGCGCTAATAATAAATCAACCGCGTTAGTAATTGTATAAGCAGGCCCTTTACGAGGTTTACCTTCATCATCAAGGCCTGTTCCATCACACTCTCCAGCACTGATATGACTGCCACAGTTTAAACCTGTTTGATGTCCAGTTACGTTATTCCAACCACCAAAGAAATCGTATGTCATGGCAAATATGTAATCCATGTACTGCGAAGCTGCGGCATAATCAACATCTTGAATTTTATCGTAACCTGAGCCAATAGCTGATGTTAATTCATACTTACGACCAGTTTGAGCTTCTAAACCATCTAGCATAGTACGAAGCTCTTGCATTAATGCAACATAAGCTGGACCATCGTTAATTGGGTCGCCTAGCCCTGCTGCTGCGCCATCACCACCAGGAAATTCCCAATCGATATCAACACCATCGTAGAATTTCCATGTTTTTAAGAATTTCTCCATCGAAGCAACAAATACATCACGATTGGCTTTTTCAGTAAAACCATAAAATGGGTCTGATAACGTCCAACCACCTACTGAAGGTAATATTTTTAAATCTGGATTACGTTGTTTTAATGCCATTAACTGCGCATATGTACCACGAATTGGATCTTTTGCATCAATACCCGGTAATGCTTTTTGCACAGCAGCCCAAGGGTCATGTATTACAACTTC